>JAEEGG010004225.1_pt1 | contig 34918 bp, 21 predicted proteins | sample 9134161 | NCBI WGS metagenome assembly JAEEGG01 (sample SAMN16246543, study PRJNA631951) | gut metagenome | biome: gut microbiome; feature: rumen; material: CR-attached | host: Bos | place: Iran: Karaj | collected 2018-10
GGATGATGGGCCACCAGAATTTTACGCTGTTATTTGCTTCATCGAGAGTAACCTTAAATCCACTGAGGTCTTGCCCGTTAGCAATCCTCTTCAGCTCATAGTTTACGCTCCATTCAAAATCACCGGGGACTTCATACTCCAAATATCTGAGTTTCCCCATGAGCCAGATCTTTTTGACTTTCTTTTTCATTATCCTTTCTGTGATTTAATAGTTAAGATTACCCCTTTTTCACGGAGCAATTCTTTCTGGAGCTTCTTGTATGAGTCCTTTCTTCGACGTGAACGAGGACACAGAACTAGTAAATCTTTTAGTTCCACTGTCAACTCCATACCCTCTTCGAAAGGCCCATATTCAGCTTCCAGTCTCTTAATATCTTCGGCGAGAGGGTTTTGTATTACCTTTCCCACCGGCGCACATTCACTTTTTTCCTGAGCCTCTGGATTAGGTGCGCTTACATCATCCTTCTTCGGCTCGGTCAATGTCCCCGGAAAAGCTGAGAACATGGAATTTAACAATAGTTGTAACATATCTTATTTCGTGTATAGGGGGACTAAGCTTTCTCATCCCCATTTTCGTTATTTCAGAGATAAGAGTAATGGGGCGTTTCAACCCCATTTTTTTCAATTTCATCTTTTCAATTTCATCATAGTTAAGGCGGCTATCTCCCTCATGGATAAGGCTCCCAGGTCACCCCAGCAGCGTTTTTCTCATTTCAATACATGGATAAGGGAACAACCCACTGGACCTCCCTTTTTCTTATTTCACACAGATAGGGGTTCTATGGACCAAGGAGTGAGTTTTTTCGATTTCGGGATTTTTTAAGGTTTTTGCTGCTCATAGTGCCTAAATATGGCACTGGGATGGGGTAATTTTGCAGCAGATTACAAAAATACGTTTATATGAGATTTTGAATTCTCTAGAATCATCTGAACTTAGTACGTTATGTTGTACTAACTGTGAATACGTGTTTTAGTGAAAGTATTGAAACCGTCATGAGTTCTCAAATCTTTTTCGTATTTTTGTGCCCAGAATAAAAATCATATCAAGAGCATGTCCGAAAAACCTAATATGACGACAACTACATTTAAGGATCTTTTCATTTCCGGGAGCAAGAGCCTTAAAAAATGGAAGGGAGGGACTTCTTCCCCTCATGCTTCTGTTTCCGTTGTGGATTTCTTCTGTTGTGCTGGCGGTATGTCATTAGGTTTTGCAGTCCTAAAAGATTTTTATAAGATCTGTGGTGGTATTGACATTAATCCAATTGCGTTATCAACATATCACAAAAACTACAATGTCCCTACTATAGAAGCTGATATTTCCGCACTTTACAATGACGTTGATAGAATAAGTGATACGTTTCAGATTACGTCAAATCACAATATGCCTTTGGTCATAATTGGGTGTGCTCCATGCCAAGGTTATTCTCCTCACCGAAAGGTGAAGCAAGATAGACCAGAAGATGCGAGAAATACATTAATTGGAGCCTTTGCTGATATTGCGGTACAATTTACTCCTGATTTCGTTGTTATGGAAAATGTACCAGAAATACTAAACGGTAAATATCGGCATCATTACGATGAGGCAAAAGCAGTATTCCAAGCTCGTGGTTACTCAATTGTTCAGAAAATCTACAATGCTGCAGGTTTTGGTGTTCCACAGGCTAGAAATCGAGCTATCATAGTTGCAACTAAATATAAGGACTTTGAATTACCTGAAGAAGTTCTTGACGAGAGCGAATATCGTACGGTTCGAGATGCAATTGGGAACTTGCCACCTGTGGCTCCAGGACAGATTTGTGATGCTGACGACCTTCATCGTTGTTCCACTCACAGACAAAGTACAATAGATGTGATTGCGGCAGTGCCTCGTGATGGAGGAAACCGTCCCGCTGGTATCGGCCCTAAGTGTCTGGACAAGATTAAAGGGTTCTACGATGTGTATGGAAGATTGTCATGGAATAAACCGTCTATAACTATTACTCAATATGCTCGCAATCCAGCTAGCGGACGATTTTCTCATCCTGAACAAAATAGGGGGTTGACTATTCGTGAAGCGGCTCGACTTCAAAGTTTCCCTGATGGTTTTGTTTGGGAGGGTTCACTTGATGAAAAATTCAAACAAATTGGCGAGGCGGTTCCTCCGTTGCTGGCATTAGCTATTGCCACAAAAATTGCAATAAAATTAAAAGAGGAGAATCGGGTATGAGCCAGTATAAATGTATTGATAGTTTTTCAGGTGCAGGAGGTTTGTGCCTTGGGCTGATTGAGGCTGGGTTTAGTGTGATTTATAGTTTTGACATTGATGCCAATGCCATTAACACGATTAATGCTAATCCAAAGTATTTTAAGCAACACAAAGCAGAGGTAAGGGACATCTATGATATCGACACCAACAAGCTTCTGTCTTCTTTAGGAATCGTGTCAGGGGAACTTGACTTGTTGGCCGGAGGTCCACCTTGCCAAGGGTTTTCTATTCAGCGTAGAGGGAATGATTTCGATGAACGTAATCATCTCGTGGAAGTATTTTTCAGTAAGGTTCTGCAAATACGCCCAAAGATGTTTGTCATGGAAAATGTGCCAGGCATTGAAGGTAAACGAGGAAGAAGTATTCTACATCAAGCTTTAGCAAAAGTTGAAGATGCTGGGTACTTTATACATGAAAAGGTGTTAGATGCTCAAGATTTCTCTGTTCCCCAAAGAAGAAAAAGAGTGGTAATTGTCGGAGAAAGAAAAGACCATCCTACGCCAGTATTTAAATATCCAACACCTAACAAAGTTAAAGTCACTGTGAGAGATACAATTTCATCATTACCAGAACCTCCCACAGACGGTTCAGATCATCCTGATATTAGTTTGCATCGGCGCGACAAGTTGTCAGCAATGAATATAATTAGATTACAGCATTTAAAACCTGGACAAGGCCGCGACTTTTTACCCACAGAATTATTAGCAGATTGTCATAAGCGAAGTTCGAACACAATCGGACACAGAAACGTCTATGGCCGTATGCCTTGGGATGATGTTGCACCAACTATAACTGCACGTTTCGACAGTTTTACACGTGGGATGTTTGGCCATCCTGAACAAGATAGGAGCATCTCATTGCGTGAAGGAGCCTTACTGCAGACATTTCCTTTAGACTTCGTTTTTTGTGGCAATAAAGTGGAAGTGGCTCGACAGATCGGTAACGCCGTTCCTGTGAGAATGGCAAAAGTTATAGGTGAACAAATAATAAAATGTCTTAACCAATGGAACAACTGAGGAATATCATTATTGAGTATTTGTATCGGCTCAAAAAGGATTTCGTTGCTGCCACTTTAACTGGGAATGCAACTCCTGAGCTATCATTTCGTCCAGCCTTGGATAGTTTACTTGTTGAACTAGCTAATTTTCATGGGAAAGACATCAATAGGATATTCGAGCCAAGAAGTCAAGGTAAATATGGTCGTCCTGACTGGTTGTTTAGTAATTCAAGATCAATGGGAATCTATGGTTACATAGAGGCCAAGGGATTAAATACTGTAAGGCCATTGATTCCAGCTAATTATGAAGCCCAAGTAAGGCGATATTTATATCTTGGTAATCCAGTGATACTGACTGATGGTATCGATTTCATCCTTTACAAACCTGACGGTAGCTCAGAATCAGTTTCATTATGTGATAAACCAGTTGACTGGAATAATATTCAACCCAATTTGGATATAATTAAACTCTTTAAGCAGTTCTTTAAAGAAGAAGGTTACAGAATGATAAGCGAAAAGCAATTAGTATCAGAATTGTCTGTACGTGCTCGCTATCTATGTGCCGATTTAGAGGAAATACTATCGCTTGACGAAGATGAAGCTGAAAACGAAACTGAGCGGGAAACCATTGTAGCACTCAAACATTTATGGGATGTCGCTTCTAAAAGTCATGACAAGTCACTTGAAGACAACCATACGTTTGCTGGGTTTGTTGCTCAAATTATGGCTTTTAGTTTGCTTTATGCACATCGTTTCATTAATGAGAAAGATCTTGCACCTAAAGAAAAATATAAGAATCTTCATTCATTTTGGCAACTGCCTGTATTTGAGAAGGAAGCAGAGAGGCTTTCTCCGTTTAAGACTCTTCTGGATGCTCTAAGTAATGAACTAGAGTCTCCCTTCAGCAAATTAGGCATTTGGTATGATAATACTCGTCGCCTTTTATCATGTATTCGCTTAAGTGACAGACAAGTGTCAATTCCTAATTACCATGAACTATATGAAGCCTTCCTCAAGGAATACGACGAAAAAACGAGAAACGACTTTGGCGCGTGGTACACTCCTATGCCTTTGGCTGATTATGCAGTTAAATTTGTTAGCCAAATCCTACCCACGGTCATACCTGGAGAAGCTTTAGAGGATAAAGCTTTGAAAATTATTGATCCTTGTTGTGGAACTGGCACTTTTATTGAAGCTGTCGTGAAGAATCTTCCTCTTCTAGAGGGGTCACACATCATCGGATTTGAAATATTGCCAGTACCTTATGCGCTTTCCAATTATCGCATCTCAATGCTTGCTAGTAGTAAAAACTATAACACAGATATTGTTCTTACCAACACATTAAGCGATAGCACTTTCAAGCCGATAGAGTATAAGGATGGCTATCCTGACGTTGTCTCTACCTTTTTCAGGAATGAACAGAAGAAAGCATTGACGCTGTCAAAACCACCTATTACAGTAATCATTGGCAACCCTCCATGTTCAGACTCAGCTAGTATATCTAATGAAGGAGCAAAAATCAAGAAACTCATGAAAGATTTTCGCCCCAAGATAAGGACTAGTCGCAGTAACAAGCAGAAGCAAATCACCAATGAGATGTCAAAATTTTTACGATGGAGCTTGTTCAAAGCAGAACAAAGTCGTCCATCTGTTTTTGCCTTAGTGCTCCCATCAACGTTTGTGAATAATATTTCATTCAAAGCTGCACGTAAATTCCTACTGGAGCATGTGAGTGAAATGTGGGTTCTAGAATTTGACGTTGATAACCGCGCTGGTCATCAAGCGGAAAATCTATTCAACACGTTGCAAGGCAGACTGCTTCTTATTGGTACACTTAAAGAGATTAACATCAGTTTACCCACGATACACTACAAAAGTATTTGTTCTTTGAGTTATAATGAAAAGATTAAGTTCTTGAATGCATCTGTAAACATTAAAGACTGGAAGATTTTAAAACCGAATTCTGACTTCATTTTAAGACCAATTGGGCATGTAGATGAGACTATGTATTCACAATTTTGGCATATTGCTTCTGAAAGTGAACCTGCTATTTTTTTAAGACACTGCTCTGGTCTAAAACTTGCTCCCACTCATATGCTTGTTCATTTTAATAAGGGGCAACTTAAAAGGCGAAACAAGTTCATTTCTGAGGAAACAAATAGCTACGAGGAAATAAGAGACAGATGGTATAAAGGACAGACTAAACCTCCTACTAAAAAGAAACTCTCACATGAGGTGCGAGCATGTTTAGCGAACAGCAACTTAAAAATAGTTGATTACTCATTTCGTCCTTTCCTTACAGCGAGTCTCATATTCGACAATGCTGTCATGGATGCCTTACGTAAAACAGAAGGTGGTGGCATGAGGGAACGTCCAGAAATACAAGCAGCCTATGCCGATGAACATGTTTTTGGCTTTGCCGCAGCTCCGGCTCCTGCTGATATTAGTCCAGAAATAAAAAAGTTTACATCGTTCTGTTGGAATATGCCTGACAACGATTTGGCAACACGAGGCAATGCTCATGTATTTTGCAATAAGTTCCCAGAATACAAGAAATCTCAGAGAAACTGGAGCACTGAGACAAAGAGCAATATTAATGAAACCCTCCTAAAAACGTTAAGTAAGGTATACCATTGTAAAGAAGAGGAGCTGGGAGATAATCTTGTGTTCTATACTTACGCTGCATTGAACTCAGAATTATATCTGACTACGTTTGAAGGAAAATTGTACTCTACTGCTGGTGAATGGGCGTCTATTCCCATCACGGAGAGTTACGGTTTATTCGTCAAAATGGTTGATGTTGGCAAGAATATGAGTAGCGTTGAGAAGAAAGACTATACTCCTTTACAATTGCCTGTCACAATTGAGAGCGAGCATTTTGATTGTGAAATAGAGATGAGCTATTCCATTGAAAAAGGCAACGTAATCATAAAAGACATCAATACAAGGAAAACGATATCAATACCTGTATCAGAAGAGATTTTGACCTTTCAAGCTTCTGGTTATGAGATTGTTCGCGAATGGTTGAAATACCACTCATATAATTATTATCGTAAATCTTGCGGCAGAGTTGAGTTTGAGGACTTTCAGAATTTGTGTGGCAGAATTTATGATTTCAAAGAGCTTATGAAATCAGCTGATGAGATTATGGATGAAATTCTTCAGGGAAGTTTTGTTAAACCCATAGGGCCCATTAATTAAACCACTCTAATGGGTTCTATCGAGTTATAGATCTTACCTTTCAGATAGCCACTTTATTTTGTGACTCATCCTTTCATCACCACCAAGTTGCGAATTAGGCTTACTCTGCATATGAACTATAGATTCTTTGTGAATATGATTATGTCATTATTACTCATAGTATGCCATTCTTATATTATCTTTGTACAAGTTGTTTAGATCCAGCAAACTCAATTGGTTGGATCCTATATTGAAGTCCACCATAATAAACACCAATACTAAGCATTAAATTATGAACGAGACATCTAAAGAGAAACTCAGCCAGCACGTTGAAGGTATCTTCAAAGGATATACCTTGCCGGGCCTCCACATCTGTGATATTGCTACAGGTGGTGGAAAATCTTACACCATCGGAAAGCTCACCTGTGAATACTATCCCAAGTTTTTTGACCGCATAGTGATTCTATGTGTTCAAAACAAATTGGTTAATGGGATGAATCGTGAGATTGAACGTTTCATTGATGAGGATAACAGTCAAATAAAGCCTTCAGATAAGATGGTGATAGAAAACAACCCAGAGGTAATCACAAAAGCCATAAAAAATGGGAGTTTTCAGAAGCTTGTTGATGAAATGCAATATCAGATTGGGGAGCAGAAGAAACAGGATTTAAGGGTCGCTGAAATACAATATAGCTATAACTATGTTAAAAAGGTTTTTGAAGGTTTATCTGGCTTAATTAAGACATTTGACGAGAATAGTAAGAATGACTACATACAAAACCAAATAAATGAGAGTGAGGCAAATCTTCGCAAAGCTGTTCGCATGTTTTTTGATTCATTCAAGAAGCACCTCGAAAAAAACAAGCAACTCAAGAAAGTAACACTCGAGACGATATTGAGTAGATTCCAGTCGCTCACAAAAGTCTATCCTCAAGTGGAATATAAGCGCAAGAAGGTGCTTCTAATGACGGTACATAAGGCAATGTATGGCATTGACCCGATACTCTCAGAGAAGATTAAGCTAGAGAATTTTGCAGAGAAGAATAAGAAAACACTAATTCTATTTGACGAATCGGATCAGGCAGCCGTAGCCATGCGTTCTGCCATTATCGAGCAATCAATTGAGAATGCTGGAGGCAGCAAAAGATTTGCTAAGGGTTATAATGGTTACCTCCAGTACTTAGATTTAATCAACAACCCTGAACAAATATCAAATGAGTATTATGGCTCCTTGCTTGAAGAATGCCTTAACAAGGCTAAAACGATAACTCAGAACAACTGGGAGCGTACTTTCGGGAAGATAATTCCATATAAGAATATATTTCTGGGCAACGATGAAGAATTAGAATCATACAGAAGGGGAGTGTTCTTTTCTGGGCCAGCATTAAGACTGAATATTGCTCAGAAAGGTGATAACACAAACTCATATATCTGCTACAGAAAACGTGATCGGCATTTTTGCCTTGTTCATGCCAATGATAAAGATCAACTACTGACAGAATACCCTGTAGTCATCCCGATGGATCAATTCCTATCATTAATCCTCGGCAATACTACGTCTATAAAAGGTCAGTTGCGAAGAGTCATTTCTGAATCACTTAAGCGTAGCCGAGAAAGATTTGAAGCTGAGACAAGAGAAGTCTCAGCCAATGCTTCTACAACAAATCACTATCTTGGTTATCCAACACTGGAACGAGAGATACACACATTATTCTCTCGCTTTGAGACGACTTCGGAATATCAGTTTGAGCAGCAGATTAACGAATTCATGACAAACAGAAAGAACCTTTCTGTTGCGGATGGTGATGAGAAAATGAAGTTGCCTGATTTCTCAGTGTATTCCCAGGGCGTTCAGCTATATCAAGAGGAGATTGATGAACGAGACAACCAGCATCGTGTAAGGTTGTCATGTAGAGAAATAACTACCACACCAGAAAAAATCCTGATTGATCTTGTAAATTCTGATGGGACATCTGTTGTTCTATGTTCTGCAACTGCTTCTTGTTGGTCGGTGGTTAGTAACTGTGATATCAAGTATCTGAAACAGACTCTTGGGGACAAAGTTCATGTCCTCTCAAAGGCAGATAGAGAGACATTTGACTATCTCGTTGACAAGACTTACCCTGAGGGTCATCAGATAGAGATTGTGCCCTTGCAGAAATATGAATTTCCAGACAAGCGAGAGAATGCGATTGTATTACCGGACAAATACAAACAACTGTTTTCATCTGATGCAATAGCTGAAGGACTGGTTGAGAAGTGGTTTAAGATAACACGTCGTGAACTGAAGAAAACATCCAAGGGCGTTGAAGATTTAACATTCCAGTTATATCGCCTGTTCCAGTTTATTGAATCATACCACTGGTTCATCAGTCATAATGACATCCATAGTATGATATACTTCCAAAACCGTACAGGAGATAAGGACAAAAATCAGATTCAGACTCTAAGTTGCCTTATCGACGGAACATATAAGAATATGCCTTCAACATTGGATAATGAATTACCGACTGACTGGGAGAACAATCACATTCGCATATCAAAAGACTGGGAAGATGTGGAATCCAACATCTTAACTGAACTCAGCGAGGATAAAGATGCGAAGCTAATGCTGGTTTCTGCTTTTGGTAGTTTCAAAGCAGGTGCCAACTTACAGTATGTTATACCAGATGGACTCGACTATGTTAGTGGAGATAATTGGAGCAACGAAGGGGAAAAGCATAAAAAAGACTGGGATGCCATTTATGTTCAATCGCCTACAGCTTATCTTATGATGAATGAAGGCGGCACGGAGAGTACTTATGAGAAAAGCCTCTACAATGCCATGTTGACTTTAATGATGCTGTATGAACGAGGCTGTCTTTCTAAAACGGATGTCGCTCAATGGCTTTATTATGCTCTTTCAAATTCAAATACCTTTATGTTTGGTGAGAAACAGAATCCTGGTATTGTTAAGGACAAGTCTGCATGGGCCCAAACTACAGTCGAACAGGCGATAGGACGATTGTGTCGAACAAGGAATAAACCTCATACCACATATATCCTGTTCGATGAGTCCATGAGGTCCTTCTTTGATGCTGCTAATATGGAGAAATCACTCACTAAGGAGTTTAGAGCCTTAGCCGAATACATCATGACTCATCAAAACGATGAGGTTCCAGAAAGTAACCCAGATGAAGTGGTAAGGTGTAATGATGCAAATTATGCTCAAAGACAACTGGATCGACTTCGCAGTTTAGCTCTTCGCTATACGCCCCACCAACAAGATGAAGAAGATATTGATGACGACTACGTTGGTGATGATGACTTGCCTTACAATGTGAAAAGCAGTCAAATAATGAACCAAAGCTATAAACAGACCATCATTAAAAAGCCTGTAATTGCAAGCATTGAGGAGCTAGACGACCTTGATAAACGTCTGACGTTCATTCCAAAATGTTATGGTTCATGGGATAGAGACGAAAACGGATGCTATTCTTTCTCTTGCGAAACAAGGTACAATAATAGAATTTGCGTTTCCGGTAAGGGGAAGGCATATTCCATCTCGCCATCTTCTGTGAGACTTGATGTTCTGATGAAGAACTCCGTGATTAAAGACCATTTTGAGAAAAACGGCTTTGCTACCACATGGGGAAAAAAAGGGCTGATCCTCCATCCACAGATACTTGCGACTGATTATGCCGGAGAGATTGGTGAAGAAGCGTTTAAGGCGATTCTGCTGTATTATACCGATTGTACTGAAGATAATATCAAACATTTGGAAGGTAAAGATTACGAGTTGGCTGATTATGTTATAGTCAATCCTGATGGAAGCTACAAAATCGCCTTTGATGTAAAGAACATGAACCCCAATGTTGACCATAACGACAAACGGGGGGATGTGCCCACATCTATGAAACGCGAGATAAAGAGAAAGCGTTTGGGATGTGAGTTGATTACAGTTAATATGCTTCAAATGGGTAACAATAGCATGGATGAGGTTCGAGAGATAGGCGGTATTATTGATAAGAATGGCAATATCATCCATAGCGCTATCGATCATCTCAAAAATCTTATTAATTCCAAGTGAACATGAAAATTGATGAACAATACATAAAGAGCTTGCCTCTTACCACAAACAAGATAAATGTAACTGTTGATAAGGATGCTTTCTTTTCAAAGTACTCTATTGTGTCATACTATGGTACAGATAAAGAGTCGAGAAACCTAGCCTATGAGCAACTTGCTGATGCACCTTGCGTATCAGTTACTGGAATTAGAGCGCGGTGGAAAGGATTACGCTTCCCTTCCACCCACTTCTTCATTCTTGCCGTTAAGGGCGAGGAAACGAACATTCTCAACAGCTTAAGAGACTATGATTACATCCGCTCACAAATAGATACACTGGAAGAATATGACGAAGTGCTCCAGAAAAGGATTATTGCATCACTTGCCATCAACTCACTTGGGAAAAAGAAAAACAACAAGATGATGTACAATGATGGCTCGTTACTCATATGTGATGATAAGAACTTCAATATACCGAAATCAAGACAGGAACTTGTATGCTTGAAAATCGAGGTAAACGAGTATATGAATCTTATCGCAAGAACCACCTCATTCTCAAATCCCTCATCATTTAAAGAGCTTGCAAGACATAAGAATTGTGTCTTTAGAGTCAGCAATGACATTGGTGGGTATCTGTGGGAAGGGCGTTCTGTTAAGCCGATTGTTGTAAAGGACTTCAAGGACGGCGATTACGACCTGAAAGAGCTCTACATTCTGAAGAAACGATTTAGTGACAATAAAAACAATGTTCCATATTGGCCCTATAATAAAGAGAACTATACTCACGGAAAGCTTTTTGTTCTTTGGCAGGTAGTCAATTCGGTTAATGAAGACTTCAAAGGTTTAGTAGAAATAGGCTTTTGCGATTTTCAGGTTTTACACTATGATGAATGCAAGACCGGAGATGACATGCTCTCACTTTTGCAACAATACTTTTCTGGCAAGACCATTTATATAGACAATCCTTTTGGTACAGTAGCATCGAAGGAATTGATACTAAAGCTCAAGTCCGAGGTTAAATCTCTCATGGGGGATTGCCTTATCTTCTCAAAGAAACATTCCAGTAATGACATGGTAATAAAGCTATGTGAACCCAAAGAGCTGGCAGCAGACTGTACCCATTACACACAATCGCTCTATAGATTAGCACATAGCTGTAATGCACTACAGCACATTACAGTTCAAGAGAACAAGAAGAATGATATTACCAAAGCGAGTGCAAGACGTATTCTTATTGAGTTGCTTGTTAAGGATTCGCTTATCAACAGAATAATGCCTAAACAGCTAGCAGAACTAATGACTGGTTGGACATTTTATCGCTATAAGATCAATCAAGGTTTTATACATGGCGCATCTTTTATTGTAGACACAGATGGTTCCATGAACATTAAAGAGTATGGTTTATCCCAGAATAATCTTGGAGACGATTTTGAGCAATTTGTTCAGGAACACTTAAAATTCAATGATTACGATAAGATTCGTGGAGGCCGGGATTACATGGCATTAGAAAAAAATGGCAATGTGTATCTGATCATTGATACTGACGAAATACCAATCCTCGATGTTGATCTCATTGACGAAGGATATGACCAAGTGATTAATAAGGGGGAGACCGTTGCGATGTTCAAGCGTAAGAAGAGTGTACATGAATATCTTCGTGGTTATATTGGATTTCATCTTTGGAAATCAGATGGCCTTAACGGAGAGCAAGACGCTGCGTATTCATATATCGCCGGCACCAATAGCGAGAACATGCAGATTATGCAGAACACCAAGATGGATAAAATGCCCAGAGCAAGGCGTATCTTTGTATTGAATGAAGATAACCCCGAAGCAGTTAGCTCAGACATCAATGAAATAACGGCGATGCTTAAGTTTGGATTTGGCCGTTGGAATGAGCTAATGACTTATCCGTTCCCATTCAAATTCCTTCAAGAGTATCTGGATGATGCATGTGAAACGGTCTTCTCTAAACACTGGAAAGACATAACCTACAGAGGAGATCTATGAGACATCACAAGCATTTTCAGTCACCACCTATTTATTTGGGCTTAAACTTTTTTTGTCAATCATCAACCTAAAATGCAAGAAACTATTTTGTTTTACTTTTATAGAAAAATTATTGAAGACTTGATAATGTGGTAACAAATCTTTTGAATTGCTCAACTGAAAAACTTATCTTTGTAGCCGCTTTATAACAAGTGTGTTCCGAAAGCACTGAAATTAATAGAATGGTGGCATTAGTTATTTAACTGTTTGATAATAATAGATAAATTAATAAGCATATGTATATATCTCATATTAAGATACAAGGATTCCGGAATTTTAAGAATACTGAGATTGATTTTAATGATGGCCTTAATGTCCTGATAGGTCATAATAATGCCGGAAAAACCAATCTGCTGAAGGCTTTACAGCTTGTTATAGAGCCTCACTATCGCTATAGGAGATTAAATACATATGATTTTTGTCGAGAAATTTCGCTCAATGATTTAAAAGCACATTCACCATCCATTACAATTTCATTAACTATCAAGAATAGTGACTTATCCTATAACGAGCAGGAAGAGGACTTAAGAGTAGTGGCAAATTGGCTTACCGAACTGGAGAATGGTTACGAGGCTATGTTGAGTTATCGTTTTTTTCTGCCAGCAGAAAAGGAAGAGGAGTATCTATCTGCTCTAGCTGATGTAAATGACTTGAATGCTTGTTGGGGAATCATTGAGAATGATTTCCTGAGATATTATGTCTATAAGCTGCTTGCTGGACCACTTGAAAGCCCTGTAACACCAGAAATAGATAAGTTAGAACGTTTTGATTTTCAGTTTCTTGGTGCAATGAGAAATGTGGAGGATGATATGTTCTATGGCAGAAATTCAATGCTAAAAGAAGTATTACATTTTTTTATTGATTATGGCATAAAGATAAATAGCGACAAAACGAAACAAGAAAAGGAGGCAGAACTTAAGGCTATAAAACGGAGTTTTGGAGAAGACGCATCCTCTTTAATGTCTTCATTATTAGAAAGACTAGAAGAAGGTAAAGGAGTGATGTTGGACTACGCTCAGGAAACAGGTGCTTCTTTCAATAATGCACAGCCTGACTTTAAGAGTATTCTTACAGAACAGGATTTATTCTCTGCACTAAAGTTAATTATAAAATATGAAAACGATATTGAGATTGCTGCAACTCATAATGGTTTAGGTTATAATAACCTAGTATATATGTCGCTTCTTTTATCTAAGATGCAAGCAGATGCTGATGGAGGATATATGGGCGATAATGCAAAAGTGTTTCCAATTCTTGCAATCGAAGAACCTGAAGCACATCTGCACCCAGCAATGCAGTATAAATTTCTACAATTCCTTGATAAGAACTTAAAAAAAGATCATAAAGTTAGACAGATTTTCTTAACAACTCACTCTTCACAGATTACTTCAGCGGTGAAACTGGATGATATCATCTGTCTGCACAAAAACAATAATTGCTCAACTCTCATAAGTTATCCAGGAAAAGTGTTCTCGGATTCAGCTGATGATAAGAAATCAAAGAACTATGTACAAAGATTCTTGGATGTCACTAAATCTGATATGTTGTTTGCTCATAAAATTATCTTAGTAGAGGGCGCGGCAGAAGAATTGTTGATGAGCACATTGGCACGTTATGACGGGAAGTCGCTAGAGGACCAACATGTAGCTGTTGTCAATATCAATGGTCGTTATTTTGAGCATTTTATAAAATTATTTAATACAGTGGTTTCGTCAAAAGCTATTCCCAAAAAGGTAGCCTGTATTACAGATAGAGATCCAGTTAAAAGAAAAAAGGTCGGAAACAACAGATTTAAGGCTTGCTATCCCTTTGAATTGAATCAGGATACAGAACATTATGAGTATAGTGTAAATGCGGAGGATAATGAAAGGACCTTTGCTGACCATCCTTCCATTAGATTCTTTTCTCAGGATGTTCATAAGGGAAAAACCTTTGAATATGATCTTATATTGAGTAACCCCAATCTTGAATTGCTATTGACTAATTCTATGTCAAATAAAAATGAGATTAAGACTATGATGGAAATGAGCTATGATCAAGCCAAAGACAAAATAAAAGAGTCAGAGAAATGGGATATGGTTAAGGCGGCACTCGATGAGACTGATTGGGAGGACGATGAAAAGAAAAAGCATCTTATAGCTGCACGATATTTAGACTCTATTGGAAAAGGAGAAAACGCATTGGAGCTCTGTTTAACTCTAGAAGATAATTTTGAGCTTGAAGATGACAACGAGAATAAAAAAGCCTTTATTGTTCCTTCATATATTCACGAAGCATTAGAATGGTTGTTGAGATAAGATCGGACTCATTGATAGATATCAATCATCACTTCAGAGTTTCTGCGGGTCCAGGTGCTGGAAAAACACATTGGCTTGCTTTACATGTATCGCATGTGCTCAAAGACTCAGCCCGACTTGGAAAATTGGGCAAAGTCGCTTGTCTTTCATATACTAATATTGGCGCTGATACATTGATGGGAAGGTTTCGGGAGAACAGAAGTAGAATCATATCTTGTACCATTCATAGTTTTCTCTATGCATATATTGTTAAGCCCTATCTACATTTTATTGCAAAGGAAGAAGGTTTTAATATGGACCTACTGACTGGGGAGGATGACAGAATATTATCAGATTATAAAACCATAGAAACGATATTAAATACGGTAAACCAGCAATATGCAGAACAGGAAATGGTCGTATCTGCCATAAGGTCAGCAAAATGGAAATTGTTGGAAAATGATTCGTTAATTTGTATTGCGATTCCTAAAAAGAAATGCTGTAAAAGTAAAAGGTATTATCTCAAAGACGAAGCATATGGAATATATAAAAAACTGGCATGGGAAAAAGGTTATATGCACTATGATGATGTTCTTTATTTTAGCTACAAGCTTATACAGAAATATCCTTTCATCTGCAAATCATTAGCTACCCAATTCCCGTATGTTTTTGTTGATGAATTTCAGGACACTAATCCGATTCAGGCAAAAATCATCAACTTGTTGGGAGTGAATGGAGCTATTATTGGAGTTATTGGTGATTATGCGCAGTCAATCTATGGTTTCTTGGGTGCTGATCCAGAGCAATTTGAATCATTCTCTTTAGACGGATTGCAGGACTATACCATACGAGATAACAGAAGAAGTTGTAATGAAATTATTGATTTACTAAATGTTGTAAGAACTGAGTTTCAACAACGACCACTAAGAAACGAGCATGGGATGAAGCCCTTATTGCTTGTTGGAGAATTGATGGCTTGCTATGAAGAAGCTCAGAAGATTGCGAAAAATGAAGTACATGCTTTATCGTACAGAAACATTGAAGCAAACATTCTTAAACAACGTGTGAATGCTCATGTTCAGAGCAGTGGACTACTTGATCAAATAGTCGATAGCAATACAGATAGGAAAGAATTCGTTTCTACATGGATTAAGGCTATTGAACATGCAAGAAATAAGCAGTTTGGTGCGGCTTTTAAAATGCTTGAACATGTTGGCGTTGTAGATATTGATGCATATAGGACAGTCAGAGAAGCGTTGAATGATTATAGATCTTATTGTAATAGTACATTGATGGAATTTTATGAGTACCTTTTGAAGAAATGGAAAATAAGTAGGATAAGGGCAAATACAAAGATACATAGTTTTTATACAAATCACACATACATGCAATTAGCACAATGCGTAGGATTGCTTGAAGACTATAGTTCACAGAGAACAGTTCATAAGGCTAAAGGTGATGAATTTGAAAATGTTTTGGTCATATTTACTGATGAAAAAGGGTTGAAGGTGCTATATAACCCAGATATAAAGAATTGGGAGCCTGATAGGGTTTACTATGTAGCTATGAGCAGAGCGAGAGATCGATTATTTCTTACAATACCATCGCTTTCACCACAGATGGCCAATGTTTTAAGTCGGTTGCCCATAGAAATCAGAACTATTTAAATGTTTGTAAGATTCTGAGCAAATATAAAAAAATGAATGAAAGTTCCAAATAGCAATGAACTCTAATTTACTCAAAATATCAATTTCAATCTCTCTATTATGAACGCCTCATAACCATTCTTTAGTAAGCCCTCCTTATCCTGGTTCAGTTTCTCACAAAGTTGAGCGGCATCCTTTTTGTCGTGAAAGACCATAGCATCTGAAATATCAAACGCAGCTATAGTATTCATGGCGAAAGAGACCCCCTTCTCGTCAGCTGTCCCTTTGTAGTAGAAAGAAATCTTGGGGTTATCTTTCAGGTGAGTCGTTATTACATAGCCTTCCATCTCACTTTAACCATTCTTTCAGTTTAACATGAAAGACTCGACTAATGGCCTCTATATCCTGTTGAGTGGCTTCTTCTCTTCCATCCTCAACTGCGATAAGGTGCCGAAGATTTATCCCAGCTTTCTCTGCCAGTGCCTTTCTCGTATAGAGCCTGCTGGTCCTGAGTTTTGTTATTGAAGTTGCGATGTCCATAATCTTAAGCCTTTATAAGAAACCGTTGACAAGGCTGCATGAGAGATCGTACAGGGGCGCTCACCATAGACCAGGAAGGATTTACAATGGACATTATAGCCAGATTCGTGCAGCATACAGCCCTTGTCAATTAAATAGATGGAGGGATTAGCTATTTCGTAAGGACTGCCGGGAAAATGTGTACACGTTCGGCAGACGAATTTTCGAGCACCCCCCCCTTGATCCATCTAAGTTGGGTTTCCGCTGCAAAATTACTACCATCTCACCACCCCCACAACCGTCTAAAGGTGGCATTTTCATATTTCTCCAGGCTTTTGTTGCATTCGCTCAAGATTATCTTTATCTTTGCGATGTTATAATTGAATAATCAGATGAAAAAGATTTTGTTTGCAAATATTGGCTGGATGATTAACTACCAAGGCAATACAGACACAGACCACGTCAAAGGCGCTGGTAGTTATTCAGATGCAGATAAACATGAAGTCTACAACTTTAAAAAAGTAGACGGATATTATTATGGGTATGTACAGCCAGTAATTGACAGTATAAACCTAAAGAGAATTGACCCACGATGCAGCGGAGATGTTCTTGAAGATGTATTGGTTGTATGGATGGCTCCCTTCGAAGGAACCAAATCACGTCGTATTGTCGGTTGGTATGAGAACGCAACAGTTTATCGGTATATTCAGCCCGATCTGAAAGGAAACCGTGGTGGCTATGGTTATTACATTAAGGCCCGTTCAAAGGATTGTGTATTACTCCCAGTAATTGAGAGAATATTCAAGGTGCCTAAAGAAACTGACTTTTCTGGACAGAGTAATGTATGGTATCCCAAGCTAACCATTCCAGATGTTAAAGCATATATTAATGACGTTTTGAATTATATCACCAGCTATTCAAGCGGTTCAAAACTGAAATCCGGCAAGTCTGCTAAAGTCGACACAAAAGCCAGGAAGATTGTTGAGAAAAATGCGGTAGAGTATGTGACAACCCATTTTAAGGCTTTAGACTACAAAGTCACATCTGTTGAAAAAGAGAACAAGGGATGGGACCTGGAAGCAGTTCAGGATGGGCTCAAACTCCTGCTCGAAGTTAAAGGATTGGCTGGTGAGGAGATAAGTGTCCACATCACTCAAAATGAATTTGAGAAGATGAAATCGAATAAAAACAATTATTTCCTCTGCGTCGTAACGAATGCGATGGTATCGCCCATTCTCTATACCTTTGAATGGAATGAACGATCGGGATGCTGCGTCTCGAATGATGGCAACAACCTCCAGCTAAAGATAGACCTGATACCATCATACATTGCCCGTGTAGAGTGAATCTATTGAATATAATATTATGATAGAATCAGCGCCTATGTCGTGATACCCGTTCACACTGTAACACCATAGTCCGTTTTTATGACCTCTCCTCCTTCCAAAGAATATCTCATCTCCCTGGTCGAATCTATGTGTAATGTCCAGGAAAGGATGCTCGGCGCTAGAGGAATGCCTAAACATATCCAAAGACCTCACGTGGATAATATGGAGGCATTAAAAAGCGCCGGTGTTTTTCCTGTGGGAGCTGCTTGGATATGGAACGCCGAGAGAATTGTCCGAAAATGGCGTTAAGAGGGTCTGGATGGCGAGTTTTAGATCTTCGCCGGGGGAATACTTAGAAGAATGCCTTTCGTTGCTCAGAGACTATAAAATACCGATATCCGAGTATGATGCAGGGACAGGACTTAGACAAACCCTGATCAACTTCTATGCGGATATGATGGAGATGTATGAGAGAGGTTAGCCGCCTTCCATAATCCGGCGAATATCACTCATACGGTACCGATCAATAGCGCCCACGGTGATAGGGACCAAGTAACCCATCTTTTTCCAACGCCAAAGAGTAGTTGAACCCTTGCCCAGTATCTCCATAGCCTTTTCTCGGCTTACATAGGTCTCGGCTTTGGAATCAGCTATCTCCTGTTCCAGTTCACGTTTAGTCTCGGCTATCAGTAATCTGTTCGCCTCTATTAACTCGCCAAGTGTGATAGTAACTTGCAGACCTGGGCATTCCTTAGCAAGCTCAACTAGGTTTTTGAACATTCTTTACTCGGATATGGTTGAATTGTATGAGATAGGGTGAGGGTTAATCATTAGAATCTATTCCATTCAAACATTTAAGCCACATCTCAGCAATTAAGGTCATCTCGTTAATGCGTTGTTCCTTTAGTTGCTTCTCCAGCTCAATCTCCTCAGGGGTTTTTGTTTCATCTTGTTTCTTCTTTTTCTTGTTTTTTTCATCTGCGAAAACGGCTCCCTTAAGACTATCCCCAGATCGCTCAAAGGCTTCTCCAACTTTATCCCAAACTCCTTTGAAACTAGTTTTAATGTTTGTTCGTGAGATATAATCCGTTTCGTTAGAATCAATTGCTTGTTCTGGGGTTTCCAATTTGTTTGTATTATATAGAAGTTGTATTAATAACTTTAAATAAGTTCCATCGCCATTCCATTCTAGTTTGTATGGGCCATCAAAATAGTATTTGGAATTGCCAGTTAACAAGTATACTAGTTTGGTCTTTTCATTACCATCCCCTGATGATACCAGATTTATAAGATGACCACTAGCACCATCATATCCGTTAACTAGATAGTCTGCAAGTTTCTCGATTATTCTTATATCATGTTTAACCGATATGTGAGATTTAGTTGGTGTTTTATCGTTTTTCTCATCACAGTTCTCACTATTCGTTTCATCTTCATTCCCTTTGGATTCTTTTAGATCTTTAAAAAGATCAATAAATGGATTGGGTTGCTCTTCTAGATGATCTAACAGCTCTTGTGCCTGTTCAATACACCATTTGGAATATGGATTTATAAAATCTTTTAAACCAACAATTTCCCATATAGAATCAATTGCGTCTGATAAGTCTGAATCCAACTTGTCAACATAATAATATTCATAAAAATATACAGTTCCAAGAAATCTACAGATAGTTTCAGGGCCACTATCATCGGAGAATGTTGCAATATTAGATAGGAATTTTTTTATAACCTGAATGTCCAAAGAATCCATGTCTTCGGTAACTATAGCCTCAATAACAACGTAGAGGTTGTAATAGTTATTAATAACACGAGATATGGCTATCAGAAGCCTTTCGTCACATTCAGATGCAATCTTTTTAAATTGTTCGAAATCATTATTCTGTATTGCCTCATTTAAACTGTTAAATGTGTTCAAATCGATATCGAATTCTTTATTCTTTTTCTTAGGCCCTACCTTCAACGTCGATAGAGCAATCTTCACAGTGTTCTTTATGCGTACAATTTTACTAAAGAATTCTTCTAAAGATATGGGTGAGCGGTCATCTGCCGGTTTTATAGTCATAAACAGTAATTTATACCAGGGTTCTTCCGTTTGAGCAAGAATCTTAATTATCTTATTTGTTTGCTTTTTAGAAAAATGCCCCATGACATCAAATAGATATACAGCATAAAAAATTGTGATTACTAACAAACAAGCCCTCTTTTCTAGTTCTTCATTAGTCATACCCAAAGATGCAGCAACAGAATCTGCTGTTTCTTCTTTTCGAACAAGCTTTACTATACCATCAAGAAACTTCATAAAATCTTCAGCCGAAAGGACTTCAGGGGCATCGGAAATTCCTTTAGCCATTTCAATAAGATCATCGAAACCGTCGCGCTCTTCTCGGTACATAGCAACGAAACGTTCGGCATTAGATTTTAATTCATGAATTAATTTATCTTTTTTGCCAACTATCTTTTTAATGTAATCAAAGACTCCCATAATGATAAAAAAATGCTTTTCGACATAATCTAATTGCAAATATAGCATTTTTAAACTACACAAAAAGAATAATTGCTTTAAATTACAGTCTTGAGTATAGGTATAGTTATCCGAGCAAGTATCATAATATCAAGTTAGCGTTATTTCATATGAGATTATAATTGAATTTAGACCGTCATAAGCAAAATGTTTTAGTGATGTTATAGTATAAAAATATTAAAGCACCGAAACTTTTTGTGCTTCAGTGCTTTAATTCAATATTCTTGTACTCCCGCTGGGAATCGAACCCAAATCTAAGGTTTAGGAAACCTCCATTCTATCCATTGAACTACAGGAGCATCGTGACATCGGCCGGAGAAGTCATGGCCCCGCCGGCCGATGGCTAAGTGTCGTTACTTCTTGGCTGTTGCCAGTGCAGCTTCCTTCTTGTCGCTGCGGCGGGCAATCCAGTAGGCCACGGGCGAAGCGATGAACAGTGAGGAGGCAGTACCGATGATAACACCAAGGATCATCGCGAAGATGAAGCTGCGGATGGATGCACCGCCGAGGAACAGCATGATGAACAGCACGAGCAGCGTCGTGATTGAGGTCATCATGGTTCGTGACAGGGTGCTGCACAACGCCTTGTTGAAGGTGGTGTAGAGATCCTGCTTGGGATAGAGCTTGCGGTACTCACGCACGCGGTCAAATACAACCACGGTATCGTTCACCTGATAACCGATGACGGTCAAGATAGCGGCGATAAAGGTCTGGTCGATCTCCATCGAGAAGGGCAGCAGGCCGTGCAGGTTGTAGAAGCCGATCACGACAAACGAGGTGAAGGCTACGGCAGCCAGTGCACCAATCGAGAACGCGATGTTGCGGAAACGGAACAGGATGTACAGTGCCATGGCGAGCAGTGAGAAGAGTACAGCCCAAACGGCCTCGCGGGTCATGTCGCTCGCGATGCTCGGGCCGACGGTCTCGCTGGACACCACGCCGATGTCCTCATTGGACATGCTGAAGTCGGCCTTGCTCATCGAGCCAAGCTCGCTCTTGAGACCCTCATAGAGCTTGCCCATGATCTCGTCGTCAACGCCCTCGCTGGCGTCATCGATCTTATAGTTGGTCGAGATGCGCACCTTGGTGTCGTTGTCGATGGTGATGACCGAGGTGTTGGCACCAGGGAACTGGGCCTCCAACTGGTCCTCCAGAGCCTGGGTCTTGACGGGATGGTCAAATTGTACCACAAAGTTGCGGCCACCCGAGAAGTCGATGCCACGGTTCAGACCGCGAGCGAAGAACAGGATAGCAAAGATGGCGATCAGTGCGAGCACGATAACCGAAGTCTTCTTGGCAGCACCCATGAAGTTGAACTGTACGTTCTCCATCAGGTGACGGGTGAGGCTGGTGTTGAAGGTCATCTTGTCGAAGGTGCCCTTGTTGACGAAGTGCTCCATCACGAGGCGTGTTGCAAACACGGCGGTGAAGAATGAGCAGCAGATACCGATCACGAGGGTAACGGCAAAACCGCGGATGGGGCCGGAACCCAACAGGATCAGGATGATACCGGTGATGATGGTAGTCAAGTTAGAGTCAAAGATGGCCGAGAACGCATTCTTGTAACCATCGCTGACGGCAGCCTTGAGGCCCTTGCCGGCGCGCAACTCTTCCTTACAACGCTCAAAGATAAGCACGTTGGCATCCACTGCCATACCGAGGGTCAGTACGATACCCGCGATACCAGGCAGGGTGAGCACGCTCTGGAACGATGCGAGGATACCCATGGTGAAGAACAGGTTGAGCAACAGACCGAGGTTGGCAATTGAACCAGCCTGCCAGCCATAAGCTAACCACATGAAGAACATCAGGGCAATGAGGGCGATGATGAATGACCAGAAGCCCTTCTCGATAGATTCCTTACCGAGTGACGGACCGATCACACTTTCACTAGCTACATTGACGCGTGCTACCATCTTACCAGACTCGAGCACGTTAGCAAGGTCACCAGCCTCCTCAATCGTGAAGCGACCGCTGATCTGTGAGCGACCACCGTCGATCTGGCTGTTGACGTTGGGGAACGAGTAAACCTGGTCATCAAGGACAATGGCGATAGCCTTGCCGATGTTGTCACCAGTGATGCGGCTCCACTGACGGGCGCCCTCATCGTTCATGGTCATGGAAACGACCTGACCCTGCAGGTTGTCATACTCGCTGGTAGCGCGGGTTACCACGTCACCGTTCAGAACGGGCTGGCCGTTGAGGGTCTTCAGTGCCACGAGCTGGAAGGTCTCGTGTCCACCTTGCATCTTCTCGGGCTTTACGGTCCATGCCAGCTTCAGGTCAGCGGGCAGGATGGTCTTGGCGATGGGCGAGTTGATGATGGCGTTGACTGCAGCGGTGTCAGCAGTGGGAACATAGCCCACAACGGGAGAACCGCCCTGTCCACCGCCGACAAGTGCTTCAAAGCTGGTGAGCTGAGCAAGGGTCATCTCGCCTTCCTTAGCGGCGGGAGCGGCCTTGGCTTCAGCAGCCTTGGTGCTGTCGTTGGCGGCAGCCATATCCTCAGTCTTCGTGCTGTCTGCAGCAGCAACAGTGGTGTTGGCCTTAGCCTGGTCACTGAGCTGACGCAAGGGGGCAGCGATGTCGTTGAGGGTATAAGTCAAGTAGAACTCCAGGTTAGCGGCACCCTGCAACAGTTTGCGAACACGCTCAGGCTCTTTCACGCCCGGGAGCTCGAGCAGGATGCGGCCGGTGCTCTGCAGCTTCTGGATATTAGGTTGTACCACACCGAAACGGTCAATACGGTTACGGAGCACCTTATAGGAGTTGTCCACCATGCTGTTGACCTCATCCTTCAGGATGTTCTCAACCTCATTGTCGTTGGCATTGGGTTTCTCCTTGATGCGCTCGACGTTGCGGAAGATCTGTGCCAAACTGCCCTCAGGAGCCAACTTCTTGTACTCCTTGCAGAAGGAGCCCACGAAGTCCTCTTGAGCGGTCTGGTTCTTGGACACGTTGTCGATGGCCTGGTTAAACTTCTTGTCAGGATTGTTGTTCGCGAGAGCGCGCAAGATGTCAGGCACCGAGATTTGCAGTGTCACGTTCATACCACCCTTCAAGTCAAGGCCGAGGCCCAACTCTTTCTCACGAACTTGCTGGAAAGTGTAATAACCAAGGTACACTTTCTGATTTGCGAGTGAGTCCAGATACTCATTCAATGCAGTCTTATACTTCTCGTTGCTGGTATCGGGCGTCTTGATGCCGGCAGCAGTGAGAGCCTTTTGCTCTGCCTTGTTCTGATAATGGTTGCTCACAAAAGTGAACGACAGATAGAACAAGCAAATCAAAATCAATGCATAAGTAAGGACTCTAATAAAACCTTTAGTTTGCATTTGTTGTTTGAATTGTGAATTATTTAATTAATTTTTGTTAAATTTCGCTTCCTTCTTCATTTTCAGCCTGCAAATATACTGCTTTTTCCTGAAGTGGGGCATAAAAAATTCAAGTTTTTGTATTCCACCTTATTTATTTTAATGTGTAAGGGGGTATTTTGCAGGCATTATTCACCGAAAATGGTGGGTACTGTGTCTGCAATAATAGCTATTGCACCCATTTTTGGGGTTACGAAATGTGATGTCGGGTCATACTCGTTTTTTACGGCAGCAGTTCCCCACGAGCGATGATGCAATATTGTCCGCCCACGTTGATGTTGCCATCGGCCTGTAGCGAGGTGGCGATGACCGATGGGCGTTGCATGGCTTCGCCTTGCAGGAAACGGCACTCGGCAGGAGCGTTAATGATGCTCTGACGGTGGAGGTAGTGGGTCAGTGCCCCGTTGGCGGTACCTGTGGCTGACTCCTCAGGGATACCATATAAGGGTCCGAAATTACGCACGTGGGCCGTATAGCCGTCCTCGGTGATGGCAAAGGCGTGTACGCCAGTCACGCCGAGCTGTCGGCTCAGGTCAGCAAGTGCGTCCATGTCGGGCTGGAGAGCGTTGAGCGCTTCCAGGCTCATGACGGGCATCATGATGTCGGGCAGACCTGTGGAAATAATTTCTACAGGCAGCTGTGGCCATTCGTCACAATCGGTTCCTGCCATGATGTGATGCAGTCGGTCGATGTCGATGGGTTTGTCAATGGCGCGTGGCGTTGCCATCTGCATCATGATTTGTTCACCGACGCTGATTTCAAGGTCGCCGGCTAGGGTATGATTGATGCACAACGAGTGATCGGGGATGATACCCTCTTGTCGCAGCAAGCCGAAGGTGGCGATTGTTGCGTGACCACACAGATCCACCTCTCCTGCGGGTGTGAAATAGCGCACGGTGAACTCTTGGGGACCGTTCTGTTGCACGAATGCCGTCTCGCTGTAGCGCAACTCGGCTGCCACTTGTTGCATCAGTTTTTCGCCGGGGAAGTCCCCGTCCAGCAGCACGACGCCAGCAGGATTGCCTCCGAAGGGCTCATTGGTGAAGGCATCAACAATAAAGTATCTCATGGCTTACTCTACGATAATGGTTCTGGTTGTGAAATTGGAAAAGACAATGATCTGGATGCCCTTCTCGTCCTTGCCGATGGGCTGACCTTGCAGATTGAACCGCGCTACTTCCCGGACGTCCTGGTCGTCGATGGCGATGTGCTCTATCCTGTCGGACTCGGGTTCCAACGGCTTTGACAGGATAATCACTTCACCCTCGGCGCTGCAGCTCATCTGTTCAATGGCAAAGCCCTCTTTGGCGAGCAGGTTGAGTATCCCGCCAACCGTCATCGCGTTGCTGCCATAGCCGTCATAGTGGGTCTTGATGCCTGCCGGGACATCGCCTGTCAAGTAGATTTCCTGATAGACAGACGAGTAGATGTGGTCGGCCACCACATTGACATAACTCTTCTGGCCCAATGCCGTGCCGATGGTCGCCAGCATCATCACCAAACTGATCAAAAACTTTTTCATATTATATTCATTATTAATATCTCACTGCAAAGATAATGAATTCAACGACTCTACTGCAGTATCACCAGATAAAACTTCAACTGCCGCATTCATGTCAATGCCATCAATTCCATATTACGCAGGGGGCATATTGAAGGCTAGAAATGAAAAGTGTAAAATAATTAGACGTAATGTTGTAAAAAAAATTGACAAAAGGCTTTTTTATGAAAAATAGTTTGGCACAATTTCTACTACACAGTACTTTTGTATCACCACAATGCAAATTCATTTATACTTAATAACAATAAAAATCAAACGCTTATGAAAATCAAGAATTTCTTTGCTGTCCTGCTGCTCATGTTAGTGGCATTCAGCACCAACGTGATGATGGCCCAAGGAATGGGGATGGCTATCCCCATCGACCCGGCCGTGCGTATCGGCAAGCTGGACAACGGCTTGACCTATTACATCCGTCACAACAATTATCCCGAACACCGCGCTAACTTCTACATCGCCCAACGCGTAGGTGCCATGCAGGAGGAGGACAACCAGAATGGTCTAGCCCACTTTCTGGAGCACATGGCCTTTAACGGCAGTGAGCACTTCAACGGAGAGGGCAATGGCATCATGGACTTTATCCAGAGAATCGGATTGAACTTCGGTGCCGACGTGAATGCCTACACCTACTTCACCGAGACCGTATATAACATCGACAACGTGCCCACCGCTCGCCAGAGCACCCTCGATTCGTGCCTGCTAGTACTCAAGGACTGGAGCCACGGCCTGCTGCTCACCGACGAGGAGATTGACAAGGAGCGCGGCGTGATCCACGAGGAGTGGCGACTGGGCCGTGATGCCAACGAGCGCATGCGCAACCGTCAGCTTGAGAACCTGTTCCCCGGCTCGAAGTACGCCAAGCGCGACGTAATCGGCTCGATGGACGTCGTGGACTACTTTCCCTATCAGGTGCTTCGCGACTACTACCACAAGTGGTATCGTCCCGACAACCAGGCCCTGATTGTCGTGGGTGACGTTGACGTGGACTACACCGAGGCCAAGATCAAGGAGATGTTCAAGGACATCCCCGCTCCCGGTCCCGATGCCGCCAAGGTAGAGACCTATCCCATTCCCGACAACGATGAGCCCATCGTCATTGTCGAGAAGGATGTGGAGCAGCAGCTCAGCCTTGTCCAGCTCATGTTCAAGCATGACATTGTCGAGAAGGAAGAGAAGAGCGACGTCAGCTATCTCATTTACCTCTATGCACAATACTTGGTAAATTCCATGCTCAATCAGCGCTTGCAGGAGCAGGCTCAAGACCCTGATTGCCCTTTCATTCAGGCCTATGCCTATGACGGCAGCTATATGGGAGCCAATACCAAGAACGCATTCGACCTGATTCTCGTTCCCAAGGAGGGCATGATCGAGGCCGCTACCCAGGCTGGCTTGACCGAGGTGCTGCGTGCCGCCAAGTACGGTTTCACAGCTACCGAGTATGCCCGTGCCCAGGAAGACTACCTGAGCGCCGTTGAGCGCACCTATAACGAGCGTGACAAAATCCACAATAAGAACCATACCCAGAAGTGCTACCGTCACTTTCTGGACAACGAGCCCATCATGGATCCCGAGTATTATTACCAGACCATGAACATGCTCGTTCCCAATATCCCCGTTGAAGCCATCAACACCATGCTGCCTGAAATCATCAGTACCGACGGCAAGAACTTGGTGGTGCTGAACTATAACCAGGAGAAAGACGGCGCCGTCTATCCCAGCAAGGACGGTCTGATGGCTGCTGTCAATGCCGCCGAGAAGGCCGATATCGCCCCCTATGTGGACAACGTTAAGGATGAGCCGCTCATCGCCAACCTGCCCAAGAAGGGTAAAATTGTCAAGGAGAGTTACAACGAGATCTTGGGCTACAAAGACTTGGAGCTGAGCAACGGTGCACACGTGCTGCTCAAACCCACCGACTTCAAGCAGGACGAGATCATCATGATGGCTCAGCAGCGCGGCGGTAGTTCGCTGTACGGCGAGAAAGACTGGGCTAACACCGAGTTGTTTGATGCAGCTATTCAGTACAGCGGCCTGGGCGGCTTCAGCAATATGGAGTTGCAGAAGGCGCTTGCCGGCAAGAATGTGGGTGTGAGCCAGTCGATAACCACCGACATGGACTATGTGACCGGCAATTCCACGGTCAAGGATCTGGAGACCTTGTTCCAGCTGGCTTATCTCCAGTTTACCGACGTCACAAAGGACGAGAAGAACTATAACAACCTGATTAGTGCTCTCGAGATCTCGCTCAAGAACAAGGATTTGGATCCTGACAACGTGTATAGCGACTCGCTTAACTACATCCTGAACAACTACAGCTGGCGCAACAAGCCCTACAAGGTTGAAGATATCCAGAAACTCAACTATGACCGCATTCTGGAAATCGGCAAGGAGCGCACTGCTAACGCCGCCAACTACATTTTCCTGTTCGTCGGTGCATTTGATGAGGCTGTGATCCGTCCGCTCATCGAGCAGTACATCGCCTCGCTGCCTGCCAAGAAGGGCGTGAAGTCCAATTGGGTCAACGTCTCGGAATCTCCCATGGGCCAGACCATCAAGCACTTCAGCCACAAGATGGAGACTCCCAAGACTACCGTCTTCGTTAGTTGGTTTGATACCGAGATGCCCTATAGCCTGGAGAACAGTATCAAGGCTCAGCTGCTGGGCAAGGTGCTGAACCGCATCAATCGCGACAAGATCCGTGAGGATGCTGGTGCCGCCTACTCAATCAGCACCTACGGATACTCTAGCCTTGAAGGCGACAGGTCCAATACTTCGATCAGCGCCTATGCTCCGCTCAAGCCCGAGTTTACCGATATGGCCCTCCAGATCCTGAACGAGGAAATGGCCAAGGCCTGTGAGAACATCGATGCCGCTAGCCTTGAGGACTTCAAGAAGGCTATGCTCAAGGACCACGAGACCCAGCTCAAGGAGAACAGCTACTGGTACGGCGTTATTGGTGCCTATGCTAACCGCGGTCTAGATAACCACACTGGCTATGAAGACATTGTCAATGCCCAGACGCCCGAGTCAATTGCCGTATTTGCCCGCAAACTGATGTCGGCAGGCAACAAGGTTGAGGTGGTGATGACCCCTGCCGAATAATAAGAATCATCTTTTTCATAACTGGGAGCCGATGGAGTTCAAGGGAATTCCATCGGTTTCTGCTTTGTCAGGTAGACTGGACTGTTGGAAAAAAACGATGGGGAATCTTTGTTCGGCAACTGAATAGTTGTAATTTTGCCGAAAACAAATTGAATGTCCATAACTTATTAAAACAAGATTGACGATGAATCACAGTAGAATGATTATCTTTTCAACAATCCTCTTGGTTGCGCTGTGTTGTACCATCAGCTTGCCGTCATGTGCCAACTCCAGCAAGCAGGAATCATCTGACTCGGTAGAACAACAAGATGCTGGAACAGCGATTTCTAGAGACTCTCTTGTAACATTGATGTTGAACGACCTGAGAGGGATTGATGACATCGGAAAATACACCGAGACGTTTGAACGCCAGTCGGCTGCCATCAAGTCCTACTGGATTGGTAGCCACCAGGGTGAGGACCAGGCGCAAATGGCCGAAACCGTTTTCAATGAATTCAAGTCCCTGGCCGACAGCCTAGGCGGTGGCTCCACTGTGGACATGATGCAGAGCGGAGAAATCATGTGTGCGATGTATCGATACCTGACAGCCAGCGAATATTGCGGAAAATACCAGGACAATCCGCTTTATCAAGAAGAGATGCGCGACTGGTTGCTGCTGGAAAACGGACTGAACGAATTCTACAGCAATCTGGCGCAGGTGGCTTATTGGCGTGGTTCCATCGTGAACGTCATCATCAGCGGGACAATGAGTAGTCTTGCCGATGCTCGTCATGCCGACTACCTGCAGCTGTACAAGGGGGGCAAGTTTGCTGAGTCATCTATGCCGATTACCGAAGCCCGCACCAATCTGGTTCAAGAGATTACCGACGCACGTAGTGTGGAAGTTGAGACCGATGCTGACGAGGACTTTAAGCATGTGCTCACTGCCTTGAACGAGAGCGGAGACCGTGTTGTCGAACTGCTTGACAAATGGTTGGTGTCGAGGAACAAGTTGTGTGAGTCGCTGGGCGTGCTTGAATCGCACACCGCATCGCTGATAGACCTGTTCTCCCGCAGAATTCAAGAAATCATAGAGAACTAATATTGATGTGCTGGATGGTCATTAATTCAAGGAACTTGCACTTGTTTTCCATGATTTAATGTAATTTTGCGGTCACGAAAACCAAAACTACCAATAAATAGATGATTACCTTTATCATTAGCCTTGTGGCCCTGGTGCTGGGCTACCTGGTATATGGAGCCATCATGACGCGAGTGATGCGTCCCGATGACCGCGAGACACCCGCCATCAGGCTTGCTGATGGTGTGGACTATGTGGCATTGCCCACATGGAAAGTGTTTATGATCCAGTTCCTGAACATTGCGGGTACGGGTCCCATCTTCGGTGCCATCATGGGCATGTGGTTCGGTCCTGCGTCCTACTTGTGGATTGTGCTGGGCTGCATCTTTGCCGGTGCGGTGCACGACTTCATGAGCGGCATGCTGTCGCTGCGACATGACGGAGCCAACCTGCCGACGCTCATCGGCAAGTACTTGGGCAATGGCACACGCGTTGTGATGCTGGTGTTCACGGTGCTGTTGCTGATGATGGTGGGCGCTGTGTTTGTCTATAGCCCTGCCCTCATTCTCAAGGATATGTGGGGCGGCAATGACACTACCATCTGGTGGATTGTAGCCATTTTTGCCTATTATGTGATTGCCACGCTGCTGCCCATCGATAAAATCATCGGCCGCGTTTATCCCCTGTTTGCTATCGCTCTGCTGGTGATGGCTGCGGGTTTGCTCGTGGGGCTGTTTGTGAAGATGCCTCACCTGCCCGAGTTGTGGAACATGGGTGACATGGGACAGTGGACTGGTGGGCAGACCGTAGATGGAAAGGACATTCTGGGCGTGAGTGGCTATCTGCAAAAGAATCCTTGGTTCCCCTGCCTGTTCATCACCATTGCCTGTGGTGCCATCAGCGGTTTCCATGCCACACAGAGCCCCCTGATGGCGCGCTGCCTGAAGAGCGAACGCTTGGCGCGCCCCGTCTTCTACGGTGCGATGATCACCGAGGGCATTGTGGCCCTCATTTGGGCGACCGTATCGTCCTATTTCTTCTACTATGGCGGCTGGAAAGAGGTTGTTGACCCTGAAAAGGTCACCGAGTTTATGGCTCAGGTGCAGTTGGCTGACGGCAAGACCCTCATCCAGTATTTCAACGCTCCGCAGTTGGTGAACCTGGTGTGCAGCAGTTGGCTGGGCATTGTGGGCGGCACGCTGGCCGTGCTGGGCGTTGTAGCAGCCCCAATCACAAGTGGTGACACGGCCTTCCGCAGCGCACGCCTCATCATTGCCGAGGCCTTGCACTTTGAGCAGAAGAGCATGGTGCGCCGCTTGATGATCAGTGTCCCCTTGTTCGTGGCTTCACTACTGTTGCTCATCTGGCAAATGGAGAATCCTAACGGCTTTAACGTGTTGTGGCAATACTTCGGATGGTCCAATCAGACGCTCTCGGTCTTCACCCTGTGGATGATTACCGTCTATCTGGCTCGCAACCACAAGGCCTATATCATTACCTTGATTCCCGCCATATTCATGACCGTGGTGTGCACCTCCTTCTTGGTTGCATCGCCCCAGGCATTGGGCCACGGGGAATGGACACCGTGGGCAGTTCTGGCGGTCATCGTGGTAGCTGTCGTCTGGTTCGCCCTCTGGCTGCGCAAGAACCGCACCACGCGCATTGAGCAACAATAGAATACTGTTCACATCGGTAAAAGGAAAACAAGCCCTATGTTTGCACCGTCAAAGTCAAACATAGGGCTTATTTTCCTCTTATCTGTTTTATTTGTAGCCTGGACGGTTAGGCTTCGAGGCCGCGGTCGATGTTGCGTTTCAGGGCTTCGACGTAGTTGTTGATGCGCTCCATCTCGCGTGGAATCTGGATGCGCTGCGGGCAATGATCTACACACTTGCCGCAACCGATGCAGTGGTCGGCCTGGCGCAACTTGGGCACGCTACGATCATAGCCAATGAGGAAGGCCTTGCGGGCACGGGCATAGTCGGGATCGTTGCGGTCACGGGTGAGATTGCCCTCGGCGATGCACTTGTTGTAATGGGTGAGCACACCGGGGATGTCGATGCCGTAGGGGCAGGGCATACAATACTTGCAGTCGTTGCAGGGGATGGTGTTGTATTCTACGATCTCGTCGGCGATGCCATAGAGAAAGTCTTTCTCCTCGTCATTCAACTCTTCCAGCGGGCAATAGGTACACAGGTTCTCCTTCAAGTGCTCCATATAGGTCATGCCGCTCAGCACCGTGAGTACACCAGGAAACGAGCCGGCGTAGCGGAATGCCCATGAGGCCAGCGTGCGCTCTGGGTCGCGGGCCAGGATTTTGCGTGCCAGCGGCTTGGGCAGAGAGGCCAGACGTCCACCCAGCAGGGGCTCCATGATGACGGCGGGAATGTTGCGCTTGCTAAGTTCGGCATAGAGATATTCGGCATTGGTGTTCTCCTCGCTGAAGTCCTTGGCGTGTCTCCAGTCCAGATAATTCAACTCAATCTGCACAAAGTCCCATTTGTACTTGTCATGGTTCTCGAGCAGGTAGTCAAACACCTTGATTTCGCCATGATAGGAGAAGCCCAGATTGCGGATGATGCCCTTCTCGCGCTGTTCCAACAGGTAGTCGAGGATGCCGTTGTAAATATAGCGGTTCCTGAAGAGTTCCATCGCCTCCTCACCAGTGCCGCCGCCAATGGCATGCAGCAGCAGATAGTCGATGTAATCGACTTGCAACTCCTTGAGGGAGTTCTGGAACATCTCAATGCTGGCGGCACGCGTCTGGGTCTCAGGGGCGAAGTTGGAGAGTTTGGTGGCGATGAAGTATTTGTCACGTGCGTGTCGGCTCAGGGCAATACCTGTCGCATGCTCGCTCAGTCCGCGGCTGTAGGCGGGTGACGTGTCAAAGTAGTTCACGCCGTGCTCGATGGCATAGTCCACCTGCTTGTTGACCATCTCCTGGTCAATCTCGGCATCGTTGTCGCGGCCAAAAGGCTTGCCGTTGGTGGCAGGCAAGCGCATCATGCCGTAACCCAGGATAGAGACCTTCTCGTGGGTCTTGGGATTCTCGCGATAGGTCATCTTGCCCACGGGCGGCTCTTGGACGGGAGCTTTCTTGTCATCGCCCGTGGCGCAGCTCACGATAGCGGGAGCGGCAGCCGTGGCGGTACCCAGTCCCAAGGCCTTGAGGAAGGTGCGGCGTGACAGTTTCTTGCCGCCGTTATTCTCGTTATGCTTATTGTCGTTCATAATGATATTTTTGATAGCAATGTGAGGTGATTAAATCTGACTGTGTACCTCATGGCCCTCAACATAGACAGCACTGAAGGGTCGTGCAGGACATACATACTCGCAGGTGCCGCAACCGATACACATCGCACTGTTGACAGCGGGCACCATGGGCGAAGTCTCATCATCGGGATTGCTGGGCACCATCATGATGGCACCGGCAGGGCAGTGACGGGCACAGTTGCCGCAATTCACGCCATCGGTGAGCACAACGCAGTTGGCCTTGATCCACACGGCATGGCCTATTATCGTGGATGATTTCTCGGCCACGGTGATGGGTTTGATGGCTCCTGTCGGGCAGACGGTCGAGCACTCGACACACTCGGGGCGGCAGGCACCGCGTTCGAAACTCAGTTCGGGCTGCATCAGGTGCATCGGGTCGGTAGAGGGGCGGAGCACGCCGTTGGGACACTTGGCTACACACAGCTGGCAGGCCGTGCAGTGCTGGGCAAAGTTCTTGGCGCTCACCGATCCAGGAGGCGTCAGTCGCGTACTGCGCTTGGCAGGTACCTTGTCCTCGATGACGGCGAGTCCGCCGTCCACCTTCTTGCCGGCTTGTGCCAGGGCGATATCGGCACCCACGATGGCTGTTCCCACGAGGAAGGCGCGGCGTGTGCCATCAGTTGTCGGTTTTTCCTCTTCAACGGGTTTCACGGGCTGTGGAGCAGCTTTGGGGTGGCCATAGTGAAGCGCCCCGAAGTTACATTTCTCTATACAGTTGCCGCAGGTCACGCAGCGTGTGTAGTCCACCTTATGGGTCTTGAAGTCGATGCAAGAGGCTTTGCAGTTCTTGGTGCACAGGCTGCAAGACTTGCACTTGTCGGCATCAAAATAAACCTTGAACCATGAGAAACGAGCCAACTGGGCTAGGATGGTTCCCACGGGGCAGATGGTGTTGCAATAGGTGCGACCGCCACGCCATGCCAGCACGACGATGAAGATAAACGTGGCCAGTGCAATCAGGAAGGTGGGCAGGCTCTTGATCCACACGTCAACGCTGTAGAACGTGTAGCTGTCCATTCGCTCGGCGATGTAGGCGAGCACGTTGTTACCCCACTGATAGATGGGCAAGAGCAGGTTGGTCACCATGCGGCCATAGCTGCTATAGGGAGCCAACAGGGCCACCAGCGAGTGGACGCCAGCAACGAAGGCAACGATAAACACAGCCAGCACGCCATAGCGCAGCCAGCGCTTCTCGGGGCTCGCCGTGAAGCGGTTCTTCTTACGCTTGCCGTGGATCCATGACACGATATCCTGGAAGATGCCCAGCGGGCAGATGACCGAGCAGTAGATGCGGCCAAAGATGAGCGTGAGCAATACCAGTGCCACAATAACCACCACGTTGAGCGCCAGCAGTGCGGGCAGGAACTGGATGCGTGCTGTCCATGCCAGGTAGTGGTGCAGCGTGCCGCTCACGTCAAGAAACAATAGCGTCACCATGACCATCATGATGGCCGCGAGCGTAATGCGGATTTTCCTTAACATAGTGAGATGATTTAGGTCAAATAGTGAATGATGATTAGTTGAATGTGCAAAATTAGTGAAAAAAATCAGGAAAATGCTATGAATTACCGCTTTTTTCTTATTCTGAATAGCTATAAAAAAATGAACACCCCGTTTCCCAACGCGGTGTTCATCTAGGATGAATAGTATTAATATTTCCAACCTTGACGGAAAAGTACTGCTGTTTCTTGGCTTATACAAATTATTTAAGTAAAAAATTGTTATTTAAAGTTAACTGCTTTC
>JAEEGG010004226.1_pt1 | contig 34917 bp, 17 predicted proteins | sample 9134161 | NCBI WGS metagenome assembly JAEEGG01 (sample SAMN16246543, study PRJNA631951) | gut metagenome | biome: gut microbiome; feature: rumen; material: CR-attached | host: Bos | place: Iran: Karaj | collected 2018-10
ATGTACCTCTCCTGCATCTTGATGATTATGCTGTTGTCCGGTCCGGTGGTTACTGTTATCGGCAGATAGGATACATGGGTGACACTTAGCTTGTAACTCTCCTGCTGTGGGAGGTTGGTTATTGAGAATTCTCCCTTACTGTTGGCCGATGTACCGCTCAGACTATGCTCCACGCGGATATTGGCCCCTTGTACCGGCTTGCCGGTCTCAGAGTCAATAACTATGCCGCCCAATGTTACCTGTGCGCATACAGGTATGGTAGCAAATGCAAACACTGACAGAATCAGTTTCTTAAGCATTCTAATTCCAGAAATAAATACGTGCGGACCGGTTCTGTCCCGGAGCCTTAGTCCATTTAAAAAATGATGCGGCAGGTTTCCTGACTTGGTCCCTCCCTGGAGTGCCTTCCCGCCCGTCCTTTTTATTAAGCAGTGGCAAATTGATATCTCCGGGATATGGTGGACTTTACAGTAGCGGGCACTGTTCCGGTTTTTCACCGGATTCCCTCTATGCCGTCACCGCGGGTGGCGGCATCACCGTATCGGACTACAAATTTATTATTTTTTTGTTATTGACTCTCTAGTCAAAGTAGTAATTTTGTATTGATAAACAGAAGGATTATGGAAGAAGCCAATCTTGTAAAGGACCTTGCGCTGATACTGATATCGGCCGGAGTCTTTACCATTATATCAAAAGCACTCAAACAACCGCTTATACTGGGTTACATAGTCGCAGGATTCCTGGTGGGACCGCATATGGGCCTTTTCCCTACGGTTACCAGTACCGTTCAGGTAAAGGAATGGTCCGATATAGGCATCATCTTCCTATTGTTCGCATTGGGACTGGAGTTCAGTTTCAAGAAACTCATCAAGGTGGGCAGCAGCGCCCTGATAACTGCCATTACGCAGTGTGTGGGTATGTTCATACTGGGTTTCCTGGTGGGTGAGGCCATAGGATGGAGCAACATGGAATCCATATTCCTGGGTGGTATGCTCTCCATGTCATCGACCACTATCATCATCAAGGCATATGATGATCTGGGTTACAAGGACCGTCCGTTCGCCCCGCTGGTATTCGGCGCGCTGGTGTTTGAGGACCTTATTGCCGTGGTGCTCATGGTGCTGCTTTCAACCATGGCAGTGTCAAATAAATTCGCAGGCGGCGAGATGCTCATGGGACTTGCCAAACTGGTGTTCTTCCTGATACTCTGGTTCCTTGTGGGTATCTATATGATTCCCACCATACTCAAGAAAGCTCATAAATACCTCAATGACGAGATACTGCTTCTGGTAAGCCTGGGACTCTGTTTTGTGATGGTGTCTCTGGCCAGTGTAGCCGGATTCTCCGAGGCCCTGGGTGCATTCGTGATGGGCTCCATCCTGGCCGAGACTCTTGAGAGTGAGCATATTATGCATCTTACCAAGGGCATCAAGGACCTGTTCGGAGCCATATTCTTTGTATCGGTAGGTATGATGGTCGATCCGCACGTGATTGCGGAACATTGGGGTACTATACTTGTACTGACCATAACGGTCATGGCCGGAATCCTTTTCTTCTCGACATCGGGAGCGGTTCTGGCAGGTCAGGGACTGGACAATGCGGTTCATGCCGGTTTCAGTCTGGCGCAGTTGGGTGAGTTCTCGTTCATCATTGCCGGTCTGGGTGTTTCGCTGGGCGTGATGCGTGATTTCATCTATCCGGTCATCATAACGGTATCGGTCATAACCACGTTCACTACACCTTATATGATAAAGGCGGGCACTCCGGCATACCAATATCTTATTAAAAAACTGCCGGAGCAGTTTGTGGCTAAGATAAACTCATTCTCAAGTCAGGAGCGCAACAATACAGCCGCCGCACAGAACGAGTGGAAACGCCTTATCAAGGAGGTGTCCCTGAGAGTGCTGCTTTACGGAGTGATCCTTATTGCCATTGACCTGGGATCACACCTGTTCCTGGACAAGGTCATCATAAGCCGTCTGGACGGTTTCACGCCGTTTGTGCGCAACCTTATCAGCGTGGTGATCACGCTCGTGGTAATGTCTCCGTTCCTGGTGGGAATAGCCATATCGGGCGATGAGATAAACCGCTCATCGATCAAACTCATCAAAGCCCGTCAGGCCAACGTGTGGCCGGTAATATCACTTGCGCTTCTGCGCATCCTGATTGCCATGGGATTTGTGCTGAGCGTGATTGCCACCCATTTCAACCTGGCGTTCTGGACATTCCTGCTCATACTGATATCGGGCGTGGCGTTCTTCTTTATCGGCCGCCGTTCAATAAGCAAGTTCACCATCGTGGAGGACCGTTTCATGGCCAACCTGAATGAAAAGGAGCAGCAGCAGCGCCGCATGGCTCCCGTAACATCGTCGGTGAGCGACAAGATGTCGCGCTACAACGTAAAGACCGATATGATAACCATATCGGCCGATTCACTCTACGCCGGCAAGATGCTCAAGGACCTGCCGTTCCGCCACAAATCGGGCGTGAATATTGTTAAGATTATTCGCGGCAGCCGCAGCATAATGATACCCAAGGGCGATGAAGTTGTATTCCCGTTTGATAAACTGCTGGCTGTAGGCACAAAAGAGCAGTTGGCTGAGTTCCGTAAGGATATGGCCGAGAATGTCTATGTTCCCGAGGAGGCCGATGCCGAGACTCTGGCACCGCGTCAGTTTGAACTTGAATCAATCACTCTCAAGGAGGATTCATGGCTTACCGGAAAGACCCTGCGCGAGACCGATATGCGGTCATACGGCTGTATGGTGATAAGTGTGGTAAGCGACGGTCAGGTTACTACCAACCCCAAGCCCGACTACCGCTTCAAAGCCGGCGATACGGTCTGGCTGGCAGGAGAAAAATCTGCGTGTGAATGGTGGGATTAAATAAAAAACCTCGCGAGATTCTCGCGAGGTTTTTTATTTATCACTTCATCTTTATCCAAGCTCCCAAGTCTTTCCAGGTGGGTTTCTTGCCATGCATGAATACGCCTACGCGGAATATGCGTGAGGCTACCCAAACCATCAGGAAGAATGAGATGAACAGTACCACAAGCGATACTGCAACCTGCCATGTGGGAATGCCGAAAGGTATGCGTGCCATCATCACGATAGGTGATGTGAAAGGAATCATTGAGCACCAGAATACCAGATCCGAGTTGGGATCGTTCATGACGCTCATCATGACCATGATAGCCACGATTACCGGCATCATGATGATTCCGTTGAACTGGGCTGCATCCTGCGGGGTGTCAACGGCTGATCCGATGGCTGCGTACATTGAAGCGTAGAACAGGAATCCGCCTACGATATAGAGCAGCAACTCAAGGAACAGACCTGCCAGATATGATACGTTGGTGAACTTGCCTACCAGACTCATGATCTCGGGATCCGAGATGTTCTGAGCAGTTGCCATAGCGGTTTCCATGTCGGCTCCTCCCATTACCAGAGGCATTATGAATGCGCTTGCACCGATAATGAGCACAGCCCAGATAACAATCTGGAGAGCGGCAACCAGGGCAATACCGAATATCTTACCCATCATGAGTTCAAACGGGGTGCATGATGTAACCATAACGTCAAGCACGCGGCTCTGCTTCTCGTCAATGACTGACTGCAGTACCTGCTGTCCGTAAACTATCAGGATGAAATAGAGCATCATACCGAGCAGAAGGCCCATCAGCCACGAAGCGGTTGTGGATGTCTTCTCCATTTTGTCAGCATCCTCCTGGTTATTGTTCTTGAGGGTCTGGATGTTGTTTACGCGTACGTTGGCATCGGCCAGGATCTGGTCCATGTTCTCCAGGTCGTAACGTTTCAGACGCTCGGTGCGCAGGATTGACTGGATCTGGTTCTGAATGTTCTCCTCGACACTCATAGATGATGCCTCGTTGAGCACCAGCTGAATGTTCTGGGGATTGTCAAGAATGTCACTGCCTATAACCAGTATGCCGTAACTGTTATTGAACTCCAAACGAGCCTCGTTGAGGGCGGCTCCCTCGTTGAGCAATTGGAATGCCACAGTCTTTCCGGATACCAGTTTCTTTCCTACGAATTGTTCGGGTGAATTATCAATTACCACAACGTTCTTGGTAGATGAACCGCCCTTGAACATCATCACGCTGGGCAGTACCATCATTGCAATCATAAACAACGGTGTGAGCAGAGTACTTACGATGAATGATTTTTTGCGTACTCTTTCTGCAAACTCACGTTCTACTATAAGACCTATCTTGTTCATAGTTGTACCTGTTTAAAGTGTACCGTTGACGGCACGGATGAATATATCGTTCATACTGGGAATGATCTCCTGGAAAGAACGCAACTTAACTTTGTCGTTGAGAGAGCCGATGACCTCACGTACGTCATCATCGGACTGGATGTGGATCTTCTGCTGGGTGTATCCGCCGATCACACCCTCTGACTGGCCGATGAGGTTGGCCTTGCCGGTAACGGCGGCGCAGAAATCTTCGTTGGTACCGCTGTAGAGAACCAGGAAGGTGTTTCCGCCGGCCTTGCGACGGATCTCGTCTACTGAACCTGACAGGATGTTGTGTGACTTGTTGATGAGTGTGATGTCATCGCAGATCTCCTCGACTGACTCCATGTTGTGGGTTGAGAAAATCACTGTGGCACCGCGGTCACGCAGACCCAGGATCTCCTGCTTGAGCAGGTTGGCGTTGATGGGGTCAAAACCTGAGAACGGCTCGTCAAAGATGAGCAGTTTGGGTTCATGGACTACTGTTGTAATGAACTGTACCTTCTGGGCCATACCCTTTGAGAGGTCCTCGACCTTCTTGTCCCACCAGTCAATGAGTCCCAGGCGGTCAAACCACTCGTGCAGTTTGCGTATGGCCTGCTGGCGTCCCATGCCGCGCATGCGGGCAAAGAAGACGGCCTGCTCGCCCACCTTCATCTTCTTGTAGAGACCACGCTCTTCGGGCATATAACCTATCTGGTATATGTCTTCGGCTGTAATTTCATGGCCTTCAAACCAGACTTTACCGCAGTCCGGAATAGTCATGTGATTGACCACACGGATGAGTGTGGTCTTACCGGCTCCGTTGGGGCCCAGCAAACCGTAGATGGAGCCACGCGGGATCTCCATCGAAACATCATCAAGAGCCCTGTGTCCTGTGTATGTTTTGGACACGTGCTCGATTTTGAGAATTGATTCCATGTTTATTGCAAATAAGGTTGTTATGGTTGTTATTTCTTCTTTTTGGCGAATACAGCTTTGAAGATGAGTTCGGCAAGGAGTTGCTGACCCTCTTCATTGGGGTGGATGGTGTCAGGGAAATACTGACGCTTATCCTGCATTGGCGTGTTCAGGTCTACCACAGGTATGTTCTCCTCTTGTGCCACCTCCTTTATGTAGGGTATCACACCGTTGTAAATGATGCTGTCGTTGATGCTCCATGCATGTCCGTAAGCGGGAACAGGCAGGCAGAGCCAGATCTGGGGCTTGGCGGGCAGTGAACGGAATGACTCGATGAGGGTTTTCAGGTCCTGCTTGAAATGCTCCTGCTCCTTCCAGTTGTAAGGCTTGCTGTCATTGGTGCCCAGTTTGATGGTCACAATCTGCGGGTTGAAGGCAAGCGCATCCTTGTAGGCCTGCTCGTTCATGTAGGGCATATCGGTATTCATCATAGTGGTGGTACCGCTCACACCGAAGTTGCGGACATCATACTTGTCACCCAGCATGTATTTAAGCAGGCCGGGGTAGGTGTCGTTCTCACGGTCCTTGATACCATGGCCGTATGTTATGCTGTCACCTACGCATGCTACGCGAATGGGCTCTTTCTGACAAGCTGAAAGTGTCAGCACAATGGCTGACATGAGAATCAAAATACTCTTTTTCATATTGTGTTCTTTTTGTTAATCTGGCAGCGTATGCTCTCGGCATGAATGGTCTCAAAGAGCAGACGTATGAAATCCTCGTCAAGTCCCAGTTCCTTTCCTTTTTCGGTCAGTGTATCCGATATGGCCTTGTAACGGTCCGATTGGAGTATGGCAAGGTTGTGGTCTTTTTTGTATTCGCCGATGCGCTCGGTTACACGGAAACGGTCTGCAAGGTCCTGTATGAGTTGCAGGTCTATGTCATCCAGCCGGTTGCGCAGCGGTTGCATCTGTTTCTGGTCAGCAGGCTTGGTCTCACGGTGATAAACCAGTTTTGAGGTCATCTCTCTGAACTGCTGGGGAGTGAGTTGCTGCTTCTGGTCGCTCAGGGCTTTGGCCGGGTCGGGATGAACTTCGATGAACAGGCCGTCGGCTTTCATGTCAAGCGCCATCTGGGCCAGAAGCGGTACCAGGTCGCTACGCCCTGCCATATGGCTGGGGTCGCATATTACCTGAATGCCGGGAATACGGCGGCGCAGTTCTATGGGAATCTGCCACTCGGGTGAGTATCGGTAGATCCTCTCGTAGTATGAACTGAATCCGCGGTGAATGGCAGCCAGACGCTTGATACCGGCACCGGCCAGACGCTCAAATGCGCCAATCCAGAGTTCCAGTTCGGCGTTGATGGGGTTCTTTACCAGCACGGGTATGTCAGTGCCGCGAAGGGCATCGGCCACCTCCTGAACGGCAAAGGGGCTGGTCGTGGTGCGGGCGCCTATCCAGAGCATGTCTATGCCGGCCTTGAGGGCGGCTTCTACGTGACGGGCGTTGGCTACCTCAGTTGTTACCGCCATTCCGGTCTCGGACTTGACGGCCTTGAGCCACTCAAGCGCCTTGTCTCCGGCTCCTTCAAAATTGCCGGGACGGGTGCGCGGCTTCCATACTCCTGCACGGAACACCTTTACTCCCTGGCCGGCCAGGCTGCGGGCACACTCCAGCACCTGCTCCTGCGACTCGGCGCTGCAGGGACCGGCTATCAGAGTGCTCAGTTCTATCTTTTCAATATCTGTCATTTCTGTGCAAATACTTTTCCGTCTCTCATCAGGATATGGCCTTCACCGACCATATAGTGGAGAACAATGTCTATCTTTTTCCTGTCATAGGGCAGGGTGTATACTTTCTGCGGGTTCTCGGGGTTGGTGTGGAAGGTGTCCAGCACGTCACCCATTATGGCGTCGCGTTCGCCGCGCGTGAGGTTCTCCTGCACCTTTTCCTGGCACAGGTCACAGCACATGCAGGGTTTCTTCTGATGTTCTCCGAAATACTTGAGCAGCATGGCGCTGCGGCATCCGGTCTCACGTGTCACGTATTCCATCATGGCGCCTATACGCTCCTTGAACTCCTCCTTGCGCATGCTGTAGACCTCGGGGTCAAAGTTCAGCAGATGGGTGTCTACACGATCACGGGTCCAGGTGATGACGGGGGTACGTCTTTCAGGTACGTATCGGACTACACCCTGGCTCTGCAGGTTCATGAGCGTTGTGTAGAGTTGCTGGCGGTCTATTCCAACTCGGGAGCAGATAAGGTGCTCGTCAATGTATGCGTAGTCGGTGAATATGCCGCTGTAGGTGCGCATTATGGTGTTCATGACCATATCGGTGGTCTTGTCCTGGTGCATGCGGTACAGGTCGTCACGTCCTGCGGTAAAGAGCAGTCGGGCCGAATAGTCCATCTCATCGACATACTCTATGTAACCCATGCGGGTGAGTATGCGCAGGGCACTGTCAGTGGGCAGCACGGGCAGGGCAAAGTGCTTGCAGAACTCTCCCAGTGAGAAGGTGAAGGTGCAGCCGCGGCCGTCGCCAACAGCCATCTCGTAATAGTATCCCAACTTCTCATAGATGTCACGTATGAACTCTTCCTTTGGGAAGTTGTCGCTGATGCGCTTGCTTACGGTGCGTTTGTCACCCGGTGAGTGCAGCAGTACGGCGTATGAGCGCAGTCCGTCACGTCCCGCACGTCCGGCCTCCTGGAAATAGGCCTCTATGGAACTGGGTATGTCCATGTGTATGACGGTGCGGACATCGGGCTTGTCAATACCCATTCCGAATGCGTTGGTGGCCACAACCACACGGTAACGGTTATCGGTCCAGGCACGCTGGCGCTCGTCCTTGACCACCTGGTCCAGACCGGCGTGGTAGTGTGTGGCGGGTATGCCCTCGGCGTTCAGGAAATCGGCCACCTCCTTTGTGCCGGCGCGGTTGCGCACATAGACTATGCATGAGCCTGGTACCCGGTCCAGTATATGCTTGAGTTCAAGCAGTTTGTTCTCTGTCTTGCGGACCACGTATGAGAGGTTCTCGCGGTAGAAACTCATACGGATCACGTTCTTCTCCTTAAAGCCCAGTTTGTCCTGGATATCGTCAGTGACCTGTGGGGTGGCGGTGGCGGTAAGTGCCAGCACGGGGACATCGGGCAACTCCTTGCGGATATCGGCTATGGTAAGGTATGACGGGCGGAAATCGTAGCCCCACTGGGATATGCAGTGTGACTCGTCGACCGTGAGCATGCAGACCTTGAGGTGACGCAGTTTGGTGCGGAAAAGGTCTGATGAAAGGCGCTCGGGCGATACGTACAGGAATTTGTAACCGCCGAATATGCAGTTCTCCATGACGGCAATGATGTCGTCACGCTTCATTCCGGTGTGTATGGCTGCCGCCTTTATGCCATGGTCACGCAGATTGCGTACCTGGTCCTTCATAAGGGCTATGAGCGGAGTTATGACCAGACATACCCCGTCCATTGCAAGGGCGGGCACCTGGAAAGTGATACTCTTGCCGCCGCCTGTAGGCATCAGACCCAGAGTGTCCCGGCCGCTGCCGATACTCTCTATGATCTGCTCCTGTATGCCTCGGAAACTGTCGTATCCCCAGTATTGTTTAAGTATGTCCAGGTAAGCCATATTCGCCTGTCAGGCTTTTTGTTCAAGTGAGTTGGGCTTGATATCCTCTATCTGGAGCAATACGTCGCCCTGCTTGAAGTTGTTTTCCTCGATGGTATAGCAGATATCAAACGATTTCTTGGTCTTGATATAGCTTACGTGTGAACTCTGACCGAACGCGATACCGTTGAGCGGATGGCCGCTCTTGCTGTCTATCAGTTCCAGTTTGATATGCTCATGGCCGCGTCCGACCACCTTGCTGGTGCCGTAGTCATAGACGTTGCGGGTGCGGAACACAGGTTTGCTGTTGTCGGGTCCGAAGGGCTGGAATTTCTTGAGGTCACGGAAGAACTTGGGTGTGATATCCTTGAAATCCAGGTCGGCGTCAATATCGATCGATGCCTCAATCTGATCGGGTTCGATATGGGTCGATACGTACTCCTCAAAGCGGCGTTTGAATTCCTCCACATTCTCAACCTTGAGCGAGAGTCCGGCTGCATAGGTGTGACCGCCAAAGTTCTCAAGCAGGTCCTTGCAACTCTCAATGGCCTTGTATACGTCAAATCCCGATACCGAACGGGCCGATCCGGTTGCCAGGTCACCGGTCTTGGTCAGAACCACTGCCGGCTTGTAGAAGACCTCGGTCAGACGTGATGCCACGATACCTATCACACCGCGTTTCCACTCGGCATTGTACAGGACGATGGCATGACGGTTCTCGCCGTGCTCCAGGTTCTTGACAATGTTGTTGGCCTCCTCGGTCATCTCCTTGTCATCCTTCTTGCGGTCATCGTTCTCCTTGTCAATATTCTCGGCAAGTTCAAGCGCACGCCCAAAATCTTTCTCAACCATCAGGTCAACGGCCTTCTTGCCGCTGCTCATACGGCCGGCTGCATTCAGACGCGGTCCAATCTTGAATACTATGTCGTTTATGGTAAGGGTCTTGTCAGACAGTTTGCATACCTGGATGATGGCTTTCAGTCCGGTGCAGGGGTTGCTGTTGAGCTGTTCCAGACCGTAGTGGGTAAGCACACGGTTCTCGCCCATGATGGGTACTATGTCCGATGCGGTGCTCACGGCCACCAGGTCAAGGCTGGGCAGCAGTTCGCTGAAAGGTATGCCGTTGTCAAGCGCGTATGCCTGCATCAGTTTGAAACCTACACCGCAGCCCGACAGGTGCTTGAACGGATAATGTGAGTCAAAACGCTTGGCGTTCAGTATGGCTACGGCAGGGGGCAGTTCGTCATCAGGTACGTGATGGTCACATACAATGAAGTCGATGCCCTTCTCCTTGGCATAGGCAATCTCCTGGATGGCCTTGATGCCGCAGTCAAGCACGATAACCAGTTTTACGCCGGTCTCATAGGCGTAATTGACACCCTGCTCAGACACTCCATAACCCTCATTGTAACGGTCGGGAATGTAGTAGTCAAGGTTGTCGTAATCCCTTTTGAGGAAGTTGTAAACCAACGCTACGGCTGTGGTGCCGTCAACGTCATAATCACCGTAAACCAGAATGCGCTCGCCACGCTCTATGGCGCTGTTGATACGTGCTACCGCCTTGTCCATGTCATCCATGAGCCAAGGATCAAGCAGTTCGTTCAGTTGCGGGTTAAAGAATTTCTGTACTTCGGTCTTGTCTTTTATGCCTCTCTCAATCAGAAGGCGGCAGAGTACGGGACTGATCCCGACAGCCTTTGAAAGTTCATTGGCTGCCTCTGTCATCTCCGGGGTGGGGGGCACATAATTCCATCTGAAGTTCATTATTTATGTTATTTTTTATTTTATCCATGAGTTGAAGTTTTAGGTCCCCTAAAGAGACCGGTTTGTTCCAAAATGCAAAGATATAAAATAAAATAAAAAAAGAGGCGTTGTGTGAACGTCTCTTTTCTTATATGTTCGGAATTATAATCTGCTGTTACTTGATGCCAAGTTTTTTCTTAATATCCTTGGGCAGGGCGTCCTTGTGAACCAGGATGTTGATGGTTTTCAACGCAACGTAAGCATCGCTGGCATACCAGATACCGTTGTTGCCGGCTGTGGTGTTCCATGAGTTCTTTACCATGAAATACTCCTTGCCGTTCTGGTCCTTGGCGATACCGAATATCTGCATGCCGTGGTCATCGGTGGTCTCCCAGTTGTCAAAACCCTCCTGACGCATCTCCTGGGTGATCTCCTTCTCCTGTCCGGGCTCGCGCAGAATTTTGTTCTCCTTGTCCTCATCGGTGGGTATTACACATACTGCGGGTTTTGAACGCAGGAATCCGGGTTCGGATACATCGGCACCCCAGGCAAATGTGTAACCGTTCTTTATTGCGTTGTGCATTACCTGCATGAACTCGTCAAGCGGCAGGTTGTATGACTGACCCCAGCGCCAGTTATCCTGTATCTCAATGATGAACTGCTCATAGAAAGGATGGTGGGTGAATGATGTAAGTGATACGTAATCATCCATGTTCAGACCCAGGGACTGGGCGTATGACTGCGGGGTGTATTCCTTTCCGTTGTAAGTAAACTTCTCAGGGCACTCGCCAATGTAGGCGTCATAGATTCCGGAGAATCCTTTCTGCCATACATCGGTCAGTTTCTTTATGTTGCTCTTGGCCAGGGCGTCTACATATGCCTTGGCTACGGCGGTCAGTTCAGAGTGGTTAATGCGGTCACTCTTGTACATGATGCCGGGCATAACCTCCTGGGGAACCATACCGTAGTTTCTCCAGCAGTAAACCACATCATAGAAACTGCCTCCCTGTGCAAATTCAATGTCTCCGTGCAGGCGTACGGCTGCCTTGGCTCGGTCCTCCATGGTCTTGTGAACCACGAACATCTCGGCCAGGTCATGCTCGCCCTTGCCCAGGCGGAGCAACTCCGACTCAAAGAATCCTATTGATGAGAATGACCAGCAGGTGCCTGAGTTGGCCTGGTCCTTGACAGGTGTTATTCCAAGTGAATCAACTGTTGTGAACTGGTAACCTTTAGGTGCCTCTTTCTTCTCTGCTTCCTGTGCGGAAACAGTTGCGCCTAAGAGCACCAATGATGCGATAATGAATATTCTCTTCATACTTATAAATGATGATTTTTGATTTTCGTGACGTCAAATGTATTCTTTTTACCCCATTCGGCAAAGCTTATAGACCGAAAAACGCTATATTCGCGGCATATTTATCCATTGGTATCAATGCTTTACTCCAAATACTCTGACAATAATATCCTGATACAGACCGGAAAATGGGCTCCGGAGGGTGATGGGCACATTACCGAGTCATTCTCCGTGCTCACGCTCACAGACGTCATGCTCCCTTTTGAGAGACAACTGGACCTTTTGCTGGCGCAGACGGCCCAGGTTGTGCAGTCCCAGGGTACTCCGGTGCTGATGCGTTTCTTTCTGAGTGATCCGGCCAATCAGACCGCACTGCTTCGTGAGCGTCTGGTGTTTGACTGTCCTGTATCGGTTATCGGCCAGACTCCTCTTAACGGAACCAAGATATCGGCAATGATATGGTGCCGTCAGTCAGCTGCCATATGCCGTATCAGTGACCGGATGCACAAGGTCACCGAAAGAGGTATTGACGAGTATTGGTTTACAGGCGGAGTATCTGACGCCGACGGCTCTTACAACCAGACGGTAGCCCTTCTGGATGAACTGAGCGGGGAACTTGAATCGCAGGGACTTTCACTTGAAAACGACTGCATGCGCACCTGGCTCTTTGTCCAGAACATAGATGTCAATTACAAGGGTGTGGTAGAGGGTCGCAATACCGTTTTTGACCGTCACGGACTTACTCCCGATACCCATTTCATAGCCAGCACCGGGATAGAGGGCCGTACAGCCGAGTATAACAACAAAGTCATGCTTGATGCCGTAGCCGTATCGGGTCCCGGTATCCAGGTAAAATATCTGAACGGTGAGAGCCATCTGAACCGGACTTCACAGTATGGCGTAAGGTTTGAACGCGGCACACAGGTAGAGTATCCCGACCGCCGTCATGTGTACATATCCGGCACTGCCAGCATTGACAATAAAGGAAAGATTCTGTACGAAAGAGATATTGTGAGCCAGACCGACCGCATGATAGAGAACGTGCAGGTCCTGCTCAATGAAGCCGGATGCGGGTTCCCGCAGGTAGGTGCAATGATTGTGTATCTGCGTGATTCGGCAGACTATGGCGTTGTTAAGAAAATATTTGACACCCGTTTCCCCGATTGCCCCCGGGTAATAGTGCAGGCTCCTGTCTGCCGTCCGGGCTGGCTGGTTGAAATGGAGTGCATAGCCGTATATTAAGGAATGGAGAACAAAGGCTCGTCAGTACTGCTCATTTACACCGGCGGCACCATCGGAATGAAAGAGGACAGCCGCGGTGCCCTGACACCGTTTGACTTTGACGGGCTGATGGAGTTTGTGCCTGAACTTGGTAAATTCACCTGCAGGATTGACCATTATTCATTCTCACCCCTGATAGACTCATCGGACGTGGAGCCGTCACTTTGGGTGCGTCTGGCAGAGATCATCCGTGACCGCTATGATGAATATGACGGATTCGTGATCCTGCATGGAACCGATACCATGGCCTATTCGGCATCGGCCCTGAGTTTCATGCTTGAAAACCTTTCCAAACCGGTAATCTTTACCGGAAGCCAGCTTCCTGTGGGGCGTCCCCGCACCGACGGCAAGGAAAACCTGATTTCATCGGTCGAAATAGCGGTTGCCAAGAACCCCGACGGCAGCGCCGTTGTACCGGAAGTCTGCATATTCTTCAACTCGCAGTTGCTGCGCGGAAACCGCAGCACCAAGGCCGACTCAACGTCGTTCCACGCATTCCGCTCTCCCAACTATCCGCCGTTGGCCACTGCCGGAATAGATATCCTCTACAACGACAAGCATATTCTGCGTCCTTCATCGGCCGCATTCCGCATAAACACCTCTCTTGATACACGCGTATCCATACTCAAGGTGCATCCCGGCATCACTCCCCAGGTGGTACGTGACATCCTTCTGGGTTCCGATACCCGAGCCGTCATCATTGAGACATACGGATCTGGTAACGCCATCTCCAAAGACTGGTTTGTGGATATTGTGCGGGAGTCATCGGCCATGGGTAAGGTACTGCTCAACGTGACTCAATGCCTGGCCGGTACGGTCAATATGGACCTGTACGCTACCGGACGAGCCCTGCGTGATGCAGGCGTAGTATCGGGCCGGGACCTCACTACCGAGGCCGCTCTGGCCAAGTTGTTCTTCCTGATGGGATCCACAACAGACAATTCAGAAGTCAAGCGCCGTCTGATGCTCAATCTGCGCGGTGAAATATCCTGAAAAAATACGTTAAATTTTCAAACTAAATTATTTGGTTTTATTAACTGAATTGTTTTTCTTTGCCAAAGAACCGATTAATTGAATTATCCTTCTTTGTCGCAATGAAACGTCTGCTTGTTGTAACATTGCTTGTATTGCAGTCATTATCTTTTGCTTACGCAAAGGAGACAGGAGGGCAGGAAACAAAAGAATCCGCAAGCCCTACCAATGAACTTGTGCGTTTTGCGGGAAACATCCGCCAATTCAACAGCATTTTTCCTCAGGAAAAGGTCTATCTTCAGTTTGACAACACATCGTACTATACGGGCGAGACCATCTGGTTCAAGGCATTCGTGGTCAATGCATCGACCCTGAATGAAGCCCGGAGTAAAGTACTGTATGTGGATCTGGTGGCACCTACGGGTGAACTTCTCAAACAGCAGAAACTCAAGGTTGAGAACGGACAGGCCGATGGCTCGTTCGTGCTCAAGGATCCTTCGACCGGACAAGCACGCAGCTTGCGTGGCATCCTGAATTATCCAAGCGGTTTCTACGAGATACGCGCATATACCAGCTATATGCTTAACTTCAGTGAGGAAACTGTGTTCTCACGCGTATTTGCCGTATATGAGAAGCCCAAGAAGGAGGGCAATTACATTAATGAGACTCCCACCATAAAAAAGCCCAAGCGGGATACTTACGATATTCGTCCCAAGATTGAAAAGCCGGGCAAGATAAACTGCACGTTCTATCCCGAGGGCGGACATATAGTAATGGGCAAGCCCTGCCGCGTAGCCTTCAAGGTAACCGATGCAACCGGATTCGGGGTCGATGCCACCGGAGTTCTGAAAACTGACGGACAGACATTCCAGACGCTCCATGACGGTATGGGCTGTTTTACATTCATACCTCAAAGCAACAGTAATCATGTTGAAATAACCGTTGGTAATAACTCTCATACATTTGATCTTCCACGCACCGAAAAGACGGGATGCGTCCTCTCTGTAGAACCATGCGGTCCGGACAGCATAAAAATGAAGGTTGATTGTACCCAAGGGTTGGAAGACGGCAGTATCGGCATGACTTTGACCTGCCGTGGTGAACTTCTGGATTTCAGCATCCTTGATGTAAACCGGCCCGTAGAGAAAATCATATCCTTGCAGGATGTACCTGAGGGCGTGTGCAGGATACACATATTCGGCAGTTCAGGCAATATTTACGCCAGCCGTTCATTCTATCATCACAGCCTGGATTACAAGGTTCCGGTACTTGAGGCCACTGCCGATAAACGGTCCTACAAGCCGTTTGAGAAGGTGGCTCTGAGTTTCAACCTCAAGGATGAACTTGGCAATCCTTTTAAGAACAGTTTCTGTCTCTCCGTACGCGATGTCCACGGACAGGCCAATGCATGTGCCGATGACCTGCGCACGTCACTGCTGCTCTCATCGGACCTGAAAGGACTCATTGAGAATCCGTCATGGTATTTTGAATCGGATGCTCCCGAACGCGACCAGGCTCTTGACCTGCTGATGCTCGTGCAAGGTTGGGAAAGGTATGACTGGATGACTATGACCGGACAGAATGAATTCAGCGGTTCCCATCATGTTGAGGAGTCTCTCATGATGAACGGTTGGGTGCTGAACTCATCTGGCAGGAAAACACTTCCGGGTATAAAGATCAATGCCCTTCTGGCCAGACAGCTGAACGATGAACGTATCTCCAGCAAGTATACGTGTGTCACAGATTCCACTGGCTATTTCAGCATAGACATAGAACCGGACTTTTATGGCAATGCAACTTTCGGAATATATGCCAAAGCGCGCAAACGCCTGATAGGTCCCGATGCACGTATCAAGTTTGAACGTTCCGTCAAACCGGAAAGCCGTGCATTCCTGCAGCAGGAACTGCAGTTCAGGAACCGCAAAACAGGGCCTGTAAAACTACCCGATGTAAAATATGAGGAGAGCGAAGGCCTGCTTCCCGTTGTCATAAACGTTGATGACGGTATCCTTCTGCCGGATGTTGACATCAACGATAAACGCAAGTACATAGACTACTTTACATTCACCGCCTATAACGTGAATGTTGATACCGAGATTGAAATGGACAGGGGAGAATTCTCGACCGATATGATGGGCTACCTTATAGGCAAAGGTTTTGATTTTGCCAATACGTCAACAGGTGATTTCTATACGATGCTCAGGGAAATAATGACTGCCAAAAATGACGTGGAAGTAAGTATGGGTGTGCTTGTCAACGGACTCAAACCGTTCTTCTACATTCATGATTCCAATTATTTCTATTATGCGGGCTCAAACGCAAACCCTGATTCCAGATTAATCAAGAGCATTCTGGTTTATGATCATCCGGTTACTTTGGGCGAAATACTTAAAGAGTGTACATTGATGCCCCAGTATATGAGAGACCCTTATACCACTCCTTTTATTGAGATTAAGGATGACCCGGAGGAGTTTCTACGTGACCTTAACGAGCGTTATCTGCTGATTGAGATTGTGGCAAAGGAGCGCAATGAACTGGGTAAACTGGATTTTGATGAATATAACCTGAACAAGCGCATCACCACTATGGACGGTTTCTCGGTACCTTACGCTTACTACGGACCCGAATATCCCGACGGTCCCGTTCTGGGTGAAGTTGATTACCGCCGTACCCTCTACTGGAACCCCAATGTGGAAACTGACTCAACCGGCACAGCCCATGTTGAGTTCTACAACAACTCATACAGCACAAAATTCAACTTGAGCGGCGCCGGCATCACCGCCGGGGGTGTGCCTTACATACTTGATCAGAATTGGTAACTTAAACATTGCTGTTATGAAACGCCTGATTACTTTAACCCTAAGTTTGCTTATGACTCTGACTCTTGTGAATGCAAGAGACGGAGAGGGCCCGGAGCCTAATGAGGCCGCCAGCATTACCCATGAGCTTATGCGGTTTGCGGGTAACATCCATCAGTTTAACAGCATTTTCCCTCAGGAGAAGGTCTATCTTCAGTTTGACAATACATCGTACTACGCTGGTGAGACCATCTGGTTCAAGGCTTTCGTGGTGAACGCTTCTACTCTGAAAAGAGCTCAGAGCAAGGTGCTTTATGTGGACCTGATATCACCTAACGGCGTGCTGCTCAAGCAGCAGAAACTCAAGATCGTGGCCGGCCAGGCCGACGGATCGTTCGTGCTTATGGAAGGATCTACCGAGTCGGGTCGTGAAAAGCGTGGCGTGGTTGAATACCCCAGCGGATTCTACGAAGTTCGTGCCTATACCAACTATATGCTCAACTTCAACGAGCAGTCAATCTTTTCTCGCGTGTTTGCCGTTTATGAGAAGCCTAAACATGAAGGCGATTTTTATGTTGATCCTCCTGTGATAAAAGAAAGGAAACCCATATGGTATGAGACCGAAGAGGAGTTGCGCCCCAAGACAGAGGAACTTAACCTGATAAACTGCGAATTCTTCCCTGAGGGCGGTCATCTGGTTATGGGTAAACCCTGCCGCGTAGCCTTCAAGGTGACAGATGAAACAGGATTCGGCATTGACGCTAAAGGTGCTGTGGATGATACTGACATATCTTTCAGTACCGTCCATGACGGCATGGGGTGGTTTACGTTCACTCCTGACAGCAGAAGGAACAGCGTAACCCTGACGGTTGACGGCAAGTCAAAATCATTCAAGTTGCCCAAGACCGTGGAGAACGGCTTGACCGTCCGTGCCGATGTATCCGGCACTGACGCCGTTCAGTTAAGCATAGACTGTACTCCGGATCTGGCAGACCTGACGATAGGACTGGCGCTCACCTGCAGGGGAGAACTCTTTGATTTCCGTACCGTACAAACCGGCACGCAGCCGGTAGAGGAGACACTGTCCATGGAAAGCGTTCCGGAGGGTGTCTGCAGATTATACCTTTTCGGTACCGACGGCAGCATTTATGCCAGCCGCTCAGTCTATCATCACAGCGAGACAGTCCGCACGCCTTCAATCCAGGTGTATGCCGACAAGGACAAGTACGATGCTTTTGACATGGTGACATTCAGGTTTGAACTCAAGGACGGCCAGGGCAATCCCTTCCGTGACCGTTTCTGTCTGTCGGTACGTGATATGCGCACGCAGGGCAATGTATTGGCCGATGATTTGCGTACATCTCTGCTTCTGTCATCTGACCTGAGAGGTTTCATTGAGAACCCCTCATGGTATTTTGATTCGGATGACCCCCGTCGTGACGAGTCGTTGGACCTGCTCTGTCTGGTACAGGGCTGGGAGCGTTATGACTGGCAGATCATGACCGGACAGAAGGATTTCAGCGAGAAGTTCCGTATGGAGGAGAATCTCACGGTCAACGGCTGGATCATGAGCTCGTCGGGAAGAAAGCCGCTGAATAACATCGAGGTCCTGGCATCACTCATGCCCAATGACAAGACTCTGTGCGAGACCTACTCGTACACTACTGATTCATCGGGCTATTTTGGTTTTGACATAGGACCGGATTTGTATGACAAGGCCCGGTTTGCCATCAAAGCCCAACCAAAAAGAAGAAGTCTTATAGGTCCCGACGCCCGTATAGTGTTTGACCGTTCATCCTTCCCGGCTGTCCGTGCGTATCAACCGCAGGAAATGATATTCACGGGCCTTCTGTCCCCTCAGGACAAGAAGGGTAAGAAAGGCAAGACAACGCTGAAGGAAGACCTTCAGGCCATATTCAATAAGGATTTCGGTTTTGTCCTGCCCGAAGTTGACATTGATGAGACCCGTCTGTTACTGGACTATTACAGTTTCAAGGCCTTTGATGTGGTTAAGGATGTCGAACTGGAACTGGACAAGGGCGAATACTCCACGGACCTTTTAGGCTATCTTCTTGAAAAAGGCTATTCTGTGGAATTATCAAAGCGTGTAGATTATGAACTTGGTCATACCATTGATTATATTAACGGGTTTAAACCTTTCTTCTACGTACACAATAAGGGCAAGTATTTGTATCAAGGGAAATATAAAAATCCTATAGAATTTGACTCAAAGAATATCAAGAGCATATTAGTATATAACCGTGTCTTACGGATGCCGCGTATAGCGCAACTGTGTCCTCTTTATATGGATTATCTGGATAAGACTTTGCAGTTCACGTACATGTTAGATCATGACGAGGAACGTTATCTTCTGGTGGATATCCAGATGAAGGAGCCCGAAGAAATAAATACAAAGAAGGAGTTGCTGAATATAAACAAGCGTGTAACCACGATTGAAGGTTACTCCCTCCCGTATGCGTTTTACTCTCCCTCATACCCCGACGGCCCCATTCCCGGTAATGTTGATAGCCGCCGCACCCTTTACTGGAATCCCAATGTAGTGACCGATTCAACCGGCACCGCCAATGTTGAGTTCTACAACAATGGCATTTCCGATCGTTTCAGAATATCGGCCGCCGGCATTACTGCATCCGGCGTGCCTTATGTCCTTGACCAAAACTGGTGACTTATGAGAAGATTTCTGTTTTCTGTTTTGTTGCTTTTCCCTGTTGCATTGTACAGTCAGCATACCATTACTGGCGTAGTTTTGGACAGTCTTACACAGGAGCCGATGCCATCGGCCACGGTTTATGTAAACGGCACCACCCTGGGAACCGTTACCGATAATGACGGGCGGTTTGAATTGAATAGTGTATCGTTTCCTGCGACGGTGGTGTTCAGTTTTGTTGGTTATCAGCCGCAGGCTGTTGACATGACCCGCAATCCTGGAACACTCATAATCCGCTTGAAGACCAATGATGAACTGCCCGAGGTGGTGGTTTCGGGCAAGGACCATAAAATCGATAAAAGGGATCTGGATTTTTTTAGAAAGATGTTTCTTGGTGATGACCGATGGGGTAGACGGGCAATCATTAAGAATGAGAATGTCTTAATGTTTGATCACTCATTTGATACGTCATATGCAATAAGGAATATCGGTAAGTTTTCATACGTATCTGCTAATGCCTTGCATGGGAGTGCCGGGAAGCGTGAAATCCAGTCCGACACGGTAAAAGTGATTTCAAGTGTATTCCGTGCTTGGGCGTATGAACCGCTAATAATTGAAATGCCGTTATTGGGATATGAACTTTATGTGGATCTGATAGAATTCAGTGTTGCCAAGACTAATGATGTAGTATCATGTGATATGCTTGGCTACTTCTACTACAGGCCATATGTGATGAAGAACAAATGGAAAGCTCTGGCAATTGAAGAGAACCGCAAGAAGGCGTATTACGGCTCAAATCAGCATTTTCTGAGGTCTTTTGCAGATGACAGGTTGGCTGAGAACGGATACATGCTGTCAATGCCGGATAAAGTTGTGAAAGGCAGAAGAGTCTTATCTACTTATCTGCCTGTTGATATCGGTAAATACTCTGCTGATTCCGAACACAACACTAAGCAGATTCATGATTTGAAAGACCGGAAATTGAGAATCAGATATTACCAGAAGAATGATGGCTCTCCGTTGAATTTCCGGGACGATAAGAAAGGCATGCGCCGTTATTCGGAATCATGGATTACTATTCTGAAAGATACCTGCACTTTTTCTAGAAACGGTATTGTCACAAACAATGACATACAGTTTACCGGTGATATGTCAAAGAAAAGGGTTGGTTCCTATCTGCCTGATGACTACTTTCCGCCAGAAGATTCATGCATAATCAATTCGGAATCGGTTGATTATGCCGGTGAAATGATGAAGTTTGTCAGAAATATAGACCAGTTCAACAGCATGTTCCCCCAAGAGAAGGTCTATTTGGAATTTGACAACACGGCATATTTCCAGGGTGAGAACATCTGGTTCAAGGCTTTCGTAACTCATGCCACCACATTGGAGCGGGCGCCCAGCGGTGTTCTCTATGTTGATTTCCTTGCTCCTACAGGTCAGCTCATATTGCAGCAGAAACTTAAGATTGAGGCGGGTCAGGCCGACGGAGCCATTCCGTTACTTGATGCCGGCACATTCCAGACACGTGAAAAATACGGCATTCGTGCATATCCCAGCGGTTTTTATGAGATACGTGCATACACCCAGAATATGTTGGACTTTAGTCCGGAGGCAATATTCTCACGTGTAATACCGGTCTATACCCAACCCAAGTTTGAGGGAGAGTATGACCGATCATATGTGGAAAGCAATGAGGATAATCCTCACGTCAATAAGTTTCGCGGTGTATCCAATCAGAAGTATGAAGACGTTAATATAAAATTCTATCCTGAGGGTGGTGATCCTATATCGGGCATTCCGTGCAGAGTCGCATTCAAGGTTACGGGAAGTGATGCATTCGGCATAGATGGGGTATTGTCGGTTCCTGCTTTATCAGACTCTGTATACACTGTTCATGATGGTATGGGATCATTTATCATTACCCCAAAAGAATATAATGAAATGATGTTCTTTCCTTCTGGAAGTAATGAAGGGGTAAAATGTAAACTGTTTGTCCCGTTTGGCAGTGGGTATTCCATGATTACAGATATGATATCAGATTCCAAGATGCAGGTCAACATCTGGCGCACTGAGGATCATATAGGTGAGCGGACGGCGCTTGCTGTAACGTGCCGGGGTGAGGTGGTTTACTTCAGGGAGATAGATGACGTTGAGAACAGCCAACTTGAGATAGACTGCTCAGACTGGCCGGTGGGCGTATGTCGTGTAACACTGTTCGATACGGATGGTATGATTTTTTCATCACGCAGCATATTTCATAACAGCAAGGTTGTCTGTCCTCCCGTAATTACGATTAATACAGACAGTATGTCCCGTCAGTCATGCGATAAAGAGGTCATTGAATTCGAGTTGATAGATCAGAATGGTAATCCGTTCCGTGACCGTTTCTGCCTTTCTATCCGAGATGCCACAGACTACGGTGTCGGACGTACTGATAACCTTCAGACGAACCTGCTGTTGTCATCGGACCTGAGGGGATACATTCACGATCCGGCATGGTATCTTGAAACCGATGATGAGTTGCATCGTGAGTCGCTCAACCTGCTGACAATGGTTCAAGGCTGGGAACGCTACGAGTGGCAGACTATGACAGGCCTGCAAGACTTTAATGAGAAACATCGTATAGAGGAAGGTCTTACAATGAATGGATGGATACTCTCATTTGGCAGGCGTCGGCCTGTTTCTGACATAAACGTATATGCAACTCTTATGCCTGAAAAAGACAAGACTTTGTTTGAAAGTTTTGAATATCACACTGACTCCACCGGCTATTTCGGATTTGATTTAACTGACTTCTACGGAAAAGGTAAGTTCAATATAAATCTGATGTCTACAAACAATAGAGGCAAAACCGATAATGAACATAGCAAGCGCATCCGATTTGAACGCGCAGACAGACCTGCTCCCAGAAAATATTATATTCAGGAGACTGATTTGACTCATAATGATCATAGGGTGTATGACTATAAGGTCGATTATTCTGATTTTGACCTTACTTCGGCACAGCGCAGTAAACTGGGACGGATGATTGATGATGTCGATATTGAGGAAGAGAATGGAAAACGCAAATACATAGATTATGATACCTTCATTTCATATGAAGCCGAAGAGGATGTGGAACTTGAGTTGGATCAAGGCGAGTATACTTCAGACTTATATCAATATTTCTTGAGTAAGGGTATCAGATTGTTTGATCCAACATCTGTTGTTCCGTTTTTTTACATACATAACTCGTCTAGAGTTTTGGAATATAAACCATTTGATATACCTCTTCAGATTGATATGATAGATGTTAAAAGCATTTTGCTTTATGATGAGCGTATGAAAGACATACACCCCTCGGTAGAGGACGCTCCCATTCTTGAAGAATGGCGTCGGAAACATGCGGGCGAATATCCTATGAATACAATTCTAAATTTGTATCATGGAAGACCTGTTGGGGGATCTGCTGGGGAATCTGTCGATGTGTCTGATGATGAGGACAGATTAGGAAGAACCTTGGTGGATGTGCTGATAAAGGAAGACAGAGAACTGTTGTTTTATTGGGAAATGCGCAACCTAAGCCGCCGCACCACCACTGTAAAAGGTTTTACCAGGCCTGTCCAGTTCTACTCTCCACAATATCCCGAAGGCCCGATAGAAGGCAGTCCGGATTATCGACGCACCCTCTACTGGAATCCCAACGTGATAACCGATGAGGACGGCCATGCACGCGTAGAGTTCTACAACAACAGCTTTACCCGTAAGTTTACGATTAAGGCTGCCGGCATTACCGCATCCGGCGTGCCTTATGTTCTTGACCAAAACTGGTGATTTATGAGAAGATTTCTGGTTGCTGTTTTGTCCCTTATCCCCGTTGCCCTGTTTGGACAGAGTACCGTTACGGGCGTTGTCATTGACAGCCTTACGCAAGAGCCAATGGCATCGGCCACGGTCTATGTGAACGGTACGACCATAGGAACCGCAACCGATGCCGATGGCCGGTTTGAATTGAAAGGTGTTACATTCCCGGCTAAAGTTGTATTCAGTTTCGTGGGCTATCAGCCAAAGGCGCTTGACCTGACCCGCAATCCGGGAAATCTGACAATAAGGCTCAGAACCAATGATGAACTGCCGGAGATAGTGGTTTTGGGCAAGGAAAACAAAGTAAAGAAGGAGGACCTGGATTATTTCAAAAGCATGTTCCTGGGCAACGACCGGTGGGGCAGGAGCGCCAGGATAAAGAACGAGAATGTCCTTATGTTTGACCGCTCGTTCGAAACCTCTTACGAGATCAGACGTATAGCCAGGACAATGTACGTATCGGCTACCGCTCAGCATGAGGCGGGAAAGAAAGTTGAAAGGTCTTATGATACGGTGAAGGTGGTTTCGAGCGTATTCACAGCGTGGGCATACGAGCCCCTGATAATCGATATGCCTCTGTTGGGATATGAACTGTATTTGGATATGGTGAACTTCTCAGTCATTAAAACGAATGCCGTCATCACATGTGACATGCTTGGCTACTTTTACTACAGACCGTACGAAAACCTGAATAAGAGGAAGATTCAGAACATTGAAGAAAACCGCAAGCGTGCATATTACAGTTCAAATCAGCAATTCCTCAGGTCTTTATACAATAACGGACTGATAGAGGACGGATACGTGCTGACATTGACTGATAATATCAGGAAAGGCAGAAAGACTTTGTCAATAGAAAGTCCGGTAGACATGGAAAAATACTTTACTGATGCGGACAACAACATGAAACAGATTCATGGCCTGAAGGACAAGAAACTGAGAATAAGATATTATCACCGGAGCGACGGCACTCCGATGGACCTTAGGGAAAAGGGAAAAGGAGTCCGTCATTATTCCGAGTCCTGGATGACCGTTCTGAAAGATACGTGTACATTCTCAAAGAACGGTATAGTCGCAGACAACAGCATACAATTTACGGGTGAACTCACCAAGAAAAGAGTTGGCTCCTGCCTGCCTGATGATTACTATCCGCCAGTGGATTCAGTCAAAATCGCGACAGATGGCACTGACTATGCCTCAGACCTGATAAAGTTTGCCGAAAACATCAATCAATTCAACAGTCTGTTCCCCCAGGAGAAAGTATATATGGAGTTTGACAATACCGCATACTTTCAGGGTGAGAACATCTGGTTCAAGGCGTTTGTGACTCAAGCCACCACATTGGAACGTGCTCCCAGCGGCGTGTTGTACGTGGATTTTGTGGCTCCGACCGGCCAGATCATACTACAGCAGAAACTCAAGATTGAAGCAGGTCAGGCTGACGGTGCCATCCCGCTGCTGGATGCAGGTACAAACCAGTCTCGTGAAAAGGTGGGTATATTGGCTTATCCCAGTGGATTCTACGAGATAAGGGCATACACCCAGAATATGCTTGATTTCAGTCCGGAGGCGATATTCTCACGCGTAATCCCCATATATACCCAACCCAAGTATGTTGGTGAATATGACCGCTCGCATGTGGAAACCAATCAGGACAATCCCCTTGTAGAGAAGCTGCGCGGCAAACCCGGGGAGATGTATAATGATGAAGTAACCTTAAGATGCTATCCCGAGGGCGGTGATCTTGTAAGAGGACTTCCGTGCAGAGTCGCTTTTAAGGCGACCGGAAAGGACGGATTCGGTGTAGATGGATTTGTGTGTCATACGAATACCGGCGACACAGCCGTTACCGTTCATGACGGTATGGGCTCATTCATTACCATTCCTACAAGTTATAATGCGGTCTCTTTCCTGTCCAATGACGGAAAAACAGGATTCTGTTATATGAATACGGTAAGCAGCGGATACTCCATGATGATCGATATGACCCCGGACTCACGTATGAATGTGAGCATATGGCGCACGGCAGACCGTATCGGCGAACGGACGGCTCTGGCTGTGATGTGCCGCGGTGAAGTCATCTATTTCAAAGAGATAAAAGAGGTTGAGAACAGCCAGTTTGAAATAGACTGCTCCGACTGGCCGACTGGAGTATGTCGTGTAACACTGTTCAATACGGACGGTAAGATTCTGTCATCCCGCAGCATATTCCATTACGGCAAGGACTACAATTATCCCGCAATAACAGTTAACACGGACAGTATGTCACGTAAGTCGTGCGACAAGGAGATCATGGAGTTTACACTTACCGATCAGGATGGTCGTCCGTTCCGTGACCGTTTCTGTCTGTCGGTACGTGATGCTACTGACTATGGTGGTGGAAGGACCGATAACCTTCAGACCAACCTTCTGTTGTCATCGGACCTGAAAGGTTACATCCATGATCCTGCGTGGTATCTGGAGAGTTATGATGACGAACATCGTGAGGCGCTAAACCTGCTTACGCTTGTTCAGGGTTGGGAACGTTATGAGTGGCGGTATATGACCGGACTTGAAAAGTTTGAGGAAAAGCACCGTATAGAAGAGGGGCTAACCATGAACGGATGGATACTGTCATACGGAAGACGCAATCCTGTATCGGATATAGGTGTTTATGCATCGCTGATTCCTAAGGAGGACAGATTGAATTTTGAAACATTTGAGAATCATACGGATTCAACGGGTTATTTCGGCTTTAACCTGTCCGACTTCTACGGAAACGGCAATTTTACAATCAACCTGATGTCTACCAAAAGAAAGGGTGATTCCAAGCATGAGAAAAGCAAGCGCATCAGGTTTGAACGTGCCGACAAACCTGAGCCCAGGCCATATATGATTCAGGAAACAGATCTGGACCATAATGACCACCGGATTTATGATTACAAGGTTGATTACTCAGATAATGACCTGACTGCGGAGCAACGCCGCAAGTTGGGACGTATGATTGACGATGTCGACATTGAGGAGCAGAGCGGAAAACGTCGGTTCATTGATTATGACACCTTCACCTCATTTGATGCCGAAAAGGATGCGGAATACGAACTTGATTTGGGTGAAATGACCACTGATGTCTTTGGCTATTTCCTTGCAATGGGTATCAGGCTGGAAGAAGAAATACCGTCTTTAATTGAAGGGGAGAAAAGCAATGAAGTTGTTATTGAACCGAAGTATTATGTTCATAACAATGAAAGGGTTCTGACTCATAAACCGTTTGATATACCGTCGCAAATTGATATGATATATGTCAAAAGCATATTGTTATATGACAAACCGATGACTTTACGCCAGATAGAGGAACTTACACCTTTGAAAAGCAGATACAGAGAAGGACATCTTGACCTGGAAGAGTCATGGGATATAGCTACAAGTGAAAAGAGGTATTATTTGGTGGACATACAGATAAAAGAAGACCGGGAGCTGCTCTTTGACTGGGAGATCCGTGACCTGGGTCGCCGTACCACCACTGTCAAGGGTTATACAAAACCCGTGCAGTTCTACTCGCAGGAGTATCCCGATGGACCGATAGAGGGTAATATGGACCAACGCCGCACCCTCTACTGGAATCCCAACGTGATAACCGATGAAGACGGTCATGCCCGCGTGGAGTTTTACAACAATACATTTACGCGCAAGTTTACGATCAACGCCGCAGGTATCACCGCCTCGGGTGTACCTTATGTCCTTGACTATAATTGGTAACCTTATTATTTTTGCAAAATGAGACGCCTGATTACTTTAACCCTAAGTTTGCTTATGACCCTGGCTCTTGTGAATGCAAGAGACGGAGAGGGCCAGGAGTCTAATGAGGCTGCCAGCATTACCCATGAACTGATGCGTTTTGCGGGTAACATCCATCAGTTCAACAGTATTTTCCCTCAGGAAAAGGTTTATCTGCAGTTTGACAATACATCTTACTATACAGGTGAGACCATCTGGTTCAAGGCTTTCGTGGTGAACGCTTCTACTCTGAAAAGAGCTCAGAGCAAGGTGCTGTATGTGGACCTGATATCACCCACCGGTGTGCTGCTCAAGCAGCAGAAACTCAAGGTTGTGGCCGGTCAGGCCGACGGTTCTTTCGTGCTGATGGACGGATCTACATCGCAGGCGCGTGAAAAACGCGGAGTGCTTGATTATCCCAGCGGATTCTATGAGGTCCGGGCCTATACGAATTATATGCTCAACTTCAGCGAGGAAGCCCTGTTCTCTCGCGTCTTTGCAGTTTATGAGAAACCTCAGGTTAACGGCAACTACTATGCTGAAGCTCCTGTTATAAAGAACCGTCTGTCAGATGGTACCGATGTGCGTCCCAAAACGGAATCACTGCGCAAAATCAACTGTAACTTCTATCCGGAAGGCGGTCATATCATCATTGGAAAACCCTGCCGCGTGGCCTTTAAGGTAACTGACGGGACAGGATTCGGAACCCATGCCGACGGCCGTCTTAACGGTACGGACATAAAGTTCAGCACCATTCATGACGGCATGGGCTGGTTCACCTTTACGCCTCAGGAAAAACGCAATCAGGTTGAACTGACCATAGACGGCAAGTCACACACATTCTCACTGCCTGCAGCAGAGCAGGAGGGGTGTGTCATGGCGGTTATGACCCATAACACTGACAGCATTATCCTTAAGATAGACTGCACTCCGCAGTTAGTCGGAACTACGCTCGGACTGGGTCTGACCTGCCGCGGCGAACTGATGGGATTTGATACATTCCGGACCGGATCAGGTTCAGTAGAGAAGGTCATCTCCATGCAGGGAGTCCCCGAGGGTGTATGCAGGGTATATCTGTTTGACGATGACGGCAAGATCTACGCAAGCCGTTCAGTCTATCATCACACCAGTGTGAAGGCAACTCCATCAATTGATGTCTATACTGACAAGGACAAATACGGACCTTTTGAGAAGGTTTCACTCCGGTTCAGTCTCAAGGACGGTAACGGAAATCCATTCCGTGACCGCTTCTGCCTGTCGGTACGTGATGTGCGCGGACAGGGAAACATACTGGCCGATGACCTCAGGACATCGATGCTGTTGTCATCGGACCTGAAAGGTTTCATTGAGAACCCCTCATGGTATTTTGATTCCGATGATCCGCAGCGCGATACCGCGCTTGACCTTCTGATGCTGGTGCAGGGCTGGGAACGCTATGACTGGCAGACCATGACCGGCCAGAAGGAGTTTCGCGAGAAGCATCGCGTTGAGGAGAACCTGACCATGAACGGCTGGATCATGAACTCATCGGGCCGCAAGCCTTTGGAGAATATTGAGGTTCTGGCCTCACTCATGCCCAATGATAAAAGGCTTTCTGAATCCTACTCATATGTGACGGATTCATCGGGCTATTTCGGCTTTGATATAGGACCTGACTTGTATGACAAGGCCAGGTTCTCTATCAGAGCCCAACCCGAGAGAAAGCGTTTGGTAGGTCCCGATGCACGTATCGTGTTTGACCGTTCCCTGTTGCCGTCTATCCGTGCATACATGCCTCAGGAACTGGTATTCAGCGGACTTCAGTCAATTGCAAGGAAACGTGACAAAACAATAGCTGATGTTGGTGAGCACGAACAGGAAACCGTAATCAGTGAGGATAGAGGCATTGTGCTGCCGGATGTAGAGATTGAGGAGGACCGTATGTACGTGGATTTTTTCAAGTTCACCGCATATGATGTGGTAAAGGATGTTGAACTGGAACTGGACAAGGGTGAATTCTCTACAGATCTGGAGGGTTACCTCACGGAAAAAGGTTTAGAGGTATTTGTATGGAAAGAGGTTGACCCAGAGACCGGAATAGAAACTACAAAAATAACAATCAACGGGTTTGAGCCGTTCTTTTACGTTCATGATTCCAAACGGTACAAGTACACGGGCGCTTTCAGTGATGATGTGGTTTCAAGATTGGGAATTGAATCCATGGACATTAAGAGTATAATGGTGTTTGACCGTCCCATGTTGTTGACAAACATTATTGAACAATGTCCTCTGTATAAGGAAAGCATTCCATTCCAGATGTTTCAGGATTCAATGTTAGAAATGGGCAAAGACCTGTTTTCAACTCGTATGCTTCTGCTGGACATTCAGATTAAAGAACCAGATGAACTTCCTACCAAGGATAAGATACTAGGCATTAATAAGCGTGTCACAACTGTTGAAGGCTTCTCGCGCCCGTATGAGTTCTATTCACCGGAGTATCCCAACGGACCAATCCCCGGTGATGTGGATTACCGTCGTACCCTGTATTGGAATCCCAATGTCATAACCGATAGCATCGGAAATGCAAAGGTTGAGTTCTACAACAGTTCCATCACGAATCATTTCAATGTATCGGCTGCCGGAATAACCGCTTCGGGCGTACCCTATGTACTGAATCAAAACTGGTGATTTTTATGAGAAGATTTTTGTTTGCTGTATTGTTGCTTTTCTCTGTTTCCCTGTATGGTCAGCATACCATTACGGGTGTAGTATTGGACAGTCTGACGCAGGAGCCGTTGCAGTCAGCCACTGTTTATGTGAACGGTACTACTCAAGGTACGGCAACTGATGCAGACGGACGTTTTGAACTTAAGGATGTAAGGCTTCCGGCTACGGTTGTGTTCAGTTTTGTGGGTTATCAGGCTCAGGCGCTTGAACTTAACCGTGATCCCGGAGCGCTGACAATCAGCCTTAAGACCAATGATGAACTCCCGGAGGTTGTGGTATCAGGTAAGAATGTACCTGACAAGAATGACCTGGATTATTTCAAGACCTATTTCCTGGGTGATGACAAATGGAGTAAACAGGCAAAGATCCTCAATGAGGATGCTCTGTTTTTTTATAGGACTACGGAATATTACCAGCCTTTATCCGAAGAAGATATGGTGATGGCAAGACGAGGCTTTGTAAATGCCAATCAAATAGCAGGGACTTATTTCAAGGCTTGGGCCAGTGAACCGCTGATAATTGACTTGCCCTCGCTGGGATATGAGGTTTATGTAGACCTGGTAAGATTTGAGGTAAAGCGCGAAAAGGCCATCACCACACACGATATGCTTGGCTACTTTTACTACAAGCCCTACACGAAAATGAGTCAACGTCAGGCTCGTACAATAGAGGGAAACCGTATGCGTGCGTATTACGGATCAACCCAGCATTTCCTCAGGTCTCTTTCAGAGGACCGGCTGACCGAAAACGGCTACACGCTGTCATTGCTTAAGGAAGTAAAGAAAGGCCGCAAAGTCATATCATCGTATATGCCTTTCAATATGAAGGACCACTTCATTGATACCGGGGGCCGCACAATTCAGGTGCGTGACCTTAAGGATGAGGACCTGAGAATAAGATACTACTACAAGAATGACGGCTCGCCCTGGGACTTTTCGGCAAAGGGCAAGGGCATCCGACGTTACTCGGAGTCCAATATAATATTCCTGCATGATACCTGTACGTTCTCCAAAACAGGCATCATAACTGACAATAACATACGGTTCAAGGGTGAAATTACCAAGAGAAAGGTAGCGTCAAGCCTTCCGGACGACTATATCTCACCTGCAGACACAATAAAACCCAATGTGACGGATTATGCCAGTGAACTGATGAAGTTTGCCGATAACATACGTGAGTTCAACAGCATGTTCCCTCAGGAGAAGGTCTATCTGGAGTTTGACAACACGGCCTATTTCCAGGGTGAGAACATATGGTTCAAGGCATTCGTGACGCATGCCAGCACACTGGAGCGTGCTCCGAGCGGCGTGCTTTATGTTGATTTCCTGGCTCCTACCGGTGAACTCATACTCCAGCAGAAACTCAAGATAGAGGCGGGGCAGACTGACGGTGCCATTCCTCTGCTGGATGCCGGAACGTTCCAGACCCGTGAAAAGCAGGGTGTCCTGGCTTATCCCAGCGGATTCTACGAGATAAGGGCCTACACCCAGAATATGCTTGATTTCAGTCCCGATGCCATATTCTCACGTGTAATACCGGTCTACACCCAGCCCAAGTATGTGGGAGAGTATGACCGTTCACGTGTGGAAAACAACGAGGGCAATCCCCGTCTGGAGAAGATACGCGGTGAGACAATAGAGCCTAAGCACAAGATAAATGTGTCATTCTACCCTGAGGGTGGTGACCTTGTTAAGGGACTTCCGTCAAGAGTGGCGTTCAAGGCTATCGGCAGTGACGGATTCGGCATAAACGGGTCGCTTAAGGTTCAGGGACTTGCAGATTCCGTAAAGACCGTTCATGACGGAATGGGATCATTCGTTTTCATTCCCAAGGGATCCGAATCTGCCGATTTCATAACATCCGACGGAAATGGTGTCAGCACCGGTTTGCCAAAGGCTGTAAGCAGTGGTTATTCCATGATATCCGATATGCTGCCAGGCTCACGTCTGGAGGTGAGCATATGGCGCACCGAGGACCGTGTGGGCGAGCAGACGGCCCTTGCAGTAACCTGCCGCGGTCAGGTTATCTACTTTAAAGAGATAAAGGAGATAGGTGACACTCAGTTTGAGATTGATTGTTCTGACTGGCCTGTAGGTGTATGCCGCATGACCCTGTATAACAGCGAAGGAATGATTCTTTCATCCAGAAGCATATTTAACGGCGAAGGTGAGTTGCATACTCCTGCAATTCAGGTCAATACCGACAGCATGTCACGTCAGGCATTCGGTAAGGAGGTGATAGAGTTCCAACTCACAGACCAGGAGGGCAATCCGTTCCGTGACCGTTTCTGCCTTTCAGTGCGTGATGCAACGGACTACGGCGGCGGACGTACAGAGAACCTGCAGACAAATCTTCTGTTATCATCGGACCTGAGAGGTTACATACATGATCCAGCATGGTATCTGGAGAGTGATGACGATGAGCATCGTGAGGCTTTGAACCTGCTGACCTTGGTTCAGGGTTGGGAGCGTTACGAATGGCAGTATATGGCCGGCCTGAAAGAGTTTGAGGAGAGGCACCGCGTTGAGGAGGGTCTCACCATGAACGGATGGATACTCTCATATGCCAGGCGTGAGCCTGTATCAGACATAGGTGTGTATGCATCGGTCCAGCCTGAGGAAGACAAGATGATGTTTGAGTCTTTTGATTACCAGACTGATTCCACCGGTTATTTTGGTTTTGACATGTCTGATTTTTACGGCAGGGGCAGTTTTACCATTAATCTGATGTCAACCAAGGCGAACGGCAACTCAAAATACGAGAGGAGTAAGCGCATTCGTTTTGAGCGTGCTGACAGACCCCAGATCAGACCTTTCCTGATTCAGGAAATTGATCTGAGCCACAACAAACCTGAGGTTGATGACTATAAGGTCAGTTATACGGATAATGACCTGACTGAGGCGCAGCGCAAGAGGCTGGGACGAATGATAGATGATGTCGATATTGAGGAGACTGGCGGAAAACGAAGGTTTATTGATTATGATACATTCGTATCGTTCGAGGCCGAGGAGGATGCCGAACTGGAACTTGATAACGGCGAATACACCACTAATCTCTATGGATACTTTTTGGATAAGGGTATCAGAATGGACAATTCGGCGTCGTTGTATCATCCGTTCTTTTATATACACAACATGTCTAAGGTGTTGGTACATAAACCGTTTGACATACCTGAACAGATTGATATGATAGATGTCAAAAGCGTAATTGTTTTTGACAGGCCGATGCGTCCGTATGAAATAGATGAACTGACCCCTCTGATGAGTAGGTGGGCTAGAAGTCATGTGGGAATGAAGCCTGAAAATACCCGACTGCAAATGGGACAGGATGGTATGGAGGCAAGTGATACCATAAACTATTGGGACTGGGTGGCATTCTCTGGTGAGAGGCGCACCTTGGTTGATATACAGGTCAAGGAGGATCAGGAATTGCTTTCTTACCGCGATATCCGTAATCTGGGACGCCGTACCACAACGGTCAAGGGCTTTACCAAACCCGTCCAGTTCTACTCGCCTGAATATCCGGACGGCCCGATACTGGGCTCCATAGATCCGCGCCGCACACTCTACTGGAACGCCAACGTGATAACCGATGAGAACGGCCGGGCGCGCGTGGAGTTCTACAACAACAGCTTTACCCGAAAGTTCACCATCAACGCCTCCGGCATCACTGCCTCCGGCATTCCCTACATCCTGAAAGAGAACTGGTGAGCACAGATAGAACCGTTCCTTTTGTGCTTGGTTACTTTAGCGGATTGAGGTCTGATTTGAACCACTCTATGAATTTGGTGATACCGTCGTGCAGGGTGGTGCTTGGCTTATAGCCGCACTCGCGCTCCAGTTTGGAGGTATCGGCATAGGTTTTGAGGACATCTCCCTGCTGCATGGGCAGGAATATCTTGTTGGCCTCTATGCCCAGGGCGCTCTCAATCTCGTTGATGAAATCCATTAACTGGACAGGGTTGGAGCAACCTATGTTGTAGACTTTCCAGGGTACGTTGTTGGGGCATTCTTCTGCCTTGGGCTGATGATCAATTACCTGGATGGTGCCCTCTACTATATCATCTATATAGGTGAAGTCACGGCTAAGGTTGCCGTTGTTGAACACCTTGATGGGCTCGCCCTTGCTGATGGCTGTGGCAAACAGCATGGGCGCCATATCGGGACGTCCCCAGGGGCCATATACGGTAAAGAAACGGAGTCCTGTGGTGGGCAGTCCGTACAGTTTGCTGTAGGAGTGGGCCATAAGCTCGTTGGCCTTTTTGGTTGCGGCGTACAGGCTTACGGGGTTGTCAACGCGGTCTTCCTCTGAGAAAGGAACCTTGTCATTCATACCGTAGACCGATGAAGACGATGCGTATACCAGATACTTGACATCGTTGTGGCGGCAGCACTCCAGTACGTTCATGAATCCCACCAGGTTGCTGTCCAGATAGGCGTAGGGGTTGGTGATGGAGTATCTGACTCCTGCCTGGGCGGCCAGGTTGACCACAACGTCAAACTTTTCCTGCTGGAAGAACTCTGTCATCTGCCCCCGGTCGGCCAGATCCATCTTTATAAAGCGGTAATTGGGGAACTTGGTACTCTCCCTGACGGAGCCGTCTATGTATCGGCCGCTGTGGGAAATTATTCCGCATTGGGTAAGACGTCCCAGTTTGAGGCGTACATCGTAATAATCATTGATATTGTCAAGTCCCACTACCTCATCACCGCGCTGTGCCAGCCGGTAAGCCAGTTTTGAGCCGATGAATCCGGCTGCTCCCGTTACAAGTATCTTCATATCCTTTTCTAATATGGTTACAAAAATACAACAAAAAAGCGGTTTTGCTGTCTTAATGACAAAATGAATGTAAAGAGCTTGATGTTATGCATATTTATGCCCAAAACGAGTGAATTGCGGCTGTTTTTCTGACATTATGCATATCATTTTGAATTTTTTGCATTATTAACATGAAATAATTTGCGTATTCTTTGTCTGTTTTGATGACAAATGGTAACTTTGCAAACGCTTTTAGTAGCAAAATAACAAATTATACAAAATAATTCCAAAAACTATGGACAAACAGGTAAAGAATT
>JAEEGG010004227.1_pt1 | contig 34912 bp, 25 predicted proteins | sample 9134161 | NCBI WGS metagenome assembly JAEEGG01 (sample SAMN16246543, study PRJNA631951) | gut metagenome | biome: gut microbiome; feature: rumen; material: CR-attached | host: Bos | place: Iran: Karaj | collected 2018-10
GATCTGTCCTTCACGATCGGTAGCCTGATCGAACTTGTAGTCTACCATCATCACTTCACGGGGTGCGAAATCCTTTATCTCAAGCACTACTGGTGTTACATTCTCTGCCATAATTTGTTTCCTTTCTTAATTTTTAAATTGTTATTAATCTTGTTGTTCAAATTTTCTGATGCAAAGTTACGACGGAAAAAGCCGCATTCCAAACTTTTTCGCGAAATTCTTCTGAAGTGTATACGACAGAGACGCCGTTTTGCGACAAAGAGGGGAAACGCCCCTAAAAGTTGTCGCAAAACGGCATCGTCACCTTACCCAAGCATGGGGTTATTTCTTGTTATCCGGTTCTATGCCACCCGTCAGAACGCGAAGCAGTAAAGGTAATAATGATGACCAAGGGTTAGTCCCTCTGAACCATATCCACTCCTAAACTCCTTTAGGTAGAAATAGATATAGTACGTTTTGATTTTGCCTGGATCCGGATTCATAGGATCCGGGTAAAAAGTATCGGATGTCCAATAAAAACAAATGTCTTGATTATGATTATAAATATTTTTACCAGTAGCTTTAAAAGACACCCCTGTAGCGTTATATTTAGAGAGGAAAGGCCCCCCATTGACAGTGTTCAGGATGCTGCCGGCGCAGCCGTTCACCATGTTCTGCCAGTCTTCCATCGACGGTAATCGCCAGCTACCGCCTGAAATGTCAGCTGGAAGATAGGATCTAGATGAAGAGGGGTCGCTGTTCAGCTCGATGGCCAGGCCGTGGCCCGTGCTGCTGACGTAGCATATCATGGCGGCTTTCGACACACCGTCAGGCATCGTAGCATTGGGTGGATAGACCTTGCCGTCGCTGCCCACGACGTTGCCGATAAAAGCAGAAGTAACTTGGCTCAGCGAAATAACGTCCTTTGTTGGGTCTAGCGTTGGATCTGGAGTTGGATCTGGGTCTGGATCTGGAGCCGTATAATGCCCGACATTATAAACCTTTGCGCGAATTTCTTTATCTCCGATAGGACGTTCGTAGATTTGAAAATCTATTGTTCTGAACATATTATCGGCACACAACTTGATTGTCCAATTCCCGCTACCAGATAAATCGGTAGTGCAGGCGAAGTGGACATATCCATAGGCATCGGCTGTAACAGCCTGGTCGTATGTGATTTTTCTGTTATCTTTTTCAAGGCGAACGTAATATGCTGTGCCATGGGTGAGTCCATCGATGGTGAAGTTGCAGTTGAAGATGGGGTCTCCGCAGAAGAGAGAGAAACTCTCTGTCGTGGCATCGTACGTGCCACGGACATAGATGCCAGATTTCATCAACACGCTGGCGTTGTCGGCCTGGCTATTCTCACTTGCGACAAGGCATTTCTCATAATTGAAACTGTACAATTTTGTACTACTATTAACAGAGATTGCACCCTCTATGGCATCCTTGTGAATGAGGGTGGCTTTGACCTCGTTCGTGCCGTACTCGAGCATAGGATTATTAGGGTTCTGTAGCGTATAGGTATTGTCTTCTTCATAAGCGAAGTTGCCGGACTTTACCCACACGGTAAGGTCGCCCGAGAACGTGGCGCTCGTAGTGCCTGCACCGCTTGTGAGCGTCAGGTATCCGCACATGCGGTGGGTGGCGTCAATATCACCCACGATGTAGAGTTGGTCGCATGCGGTAAACTTCAGGGTGCGAGTCTTTGCCGTCGCGTCATAGTCCACCTTGCTGCGCGTCTGCGCATCGTCACTGCCAATACCTGCGCCCACGGTGACGTGAATCTTCTGCGGCTCCGCAGGCTGTGCCAGGTTTTCAGCCTCATCTTCAGAAGAACAAGCCGTGAAGCCTGCCGTCAGTAGCGTTGTTATCGCCAGCATACGGGCAAATGAAATCATCTTCTTCATACTATATGTCCTCCTCCGCATAGGTTACGTCTAACGTTGTCAACGTTGAATTAACACTTCCCTGAAGCAGCATCGTACGGTGCTGCAGTTCGAAAACCCGCATCGCGGGCTTCTCGTACTTTCGTTTGCTGTCGCAGTTTAGTTTCATCTTCATTACGGTTTATAGTTGTTATAGTTTATGAGTGTGATGCCAACTGTGAGATTTTGTCGAGGCAGTACTGGCGGAAGTCGGCCCAGCGGTAGTAGGGGCCGCTGACGGGCTGGATGGGGAGCGTGGCCTCCTGCTCGTTGAGGAGCACCTTGAAGAGCACGTCCTTGTCTCTGGGACTGCTGCGGTAGAAGATGAACTGCAAGTTGGCGCCCATGGGGAAGACGCTGGAGCACCACCACCCTTTCTCCTCAAGCTCGTCGAGGTTGTCGGTGGCCAGGTCGTAGCCGTTGATGCCGATGAGGCAGACGAGGGGCAGCAGCACGGTCTCGTGGCCGAAGCGCAACTGTGCGCCTGGCTTATCCAGACGGAGGCAGCTGTCGGCATCGGCGATGAGCTGGCGCAGCAGGGGTATCTGAGTGGTTGGCTGGCGGCTGCCGTTGAGTTTGCAGAAGCCGTGCTGGATATACCAGAGGGCGTTGTCGATCTGCCACATGAGGTAGAGCTCGTCGGTCTGGAAGAGATCCTGCAGGTAGGTGTTGAGCCTGAGGTGGGTGTTCTGCTGGAAGAGTCCCATCTTCATCAGGTAGTAGTTGAAGTCCTCCTCGTTGACGATCTCCTTCACGATGTCGGGATTCTTGAAGATGAGCTCCATCATACGGCTGTTGCCCATGCGGCTGGAGGTATAGGCATCGAAGGCTTTCTTGGCTTCCTTCGTCATATAGCCCCGGCGCAGCTTACGGTTCTGATGGTTCATATACCACTGGTTGCGCTGCGAGGCCTCCATCGTGATGCGCAGACGGGGGTTCACCTGCTTCATCTCGGCCATGGCGGCTCCCATCGACTCGATGCAGCGGGGCACGACGGTGCTGATACAGCTGACGCGGGCATTGCCGCTGAGCACCTCGGGGAACCGCTCGACCATGCGGCGGGCTATGGCGCGGTGCTGCTCCTTGCCGTAGCCTGTGAGCTCGCCCCAGCGTCCCTCGGTATCGTCCATGATGAGCTTCATCTCGTCGAACACACGGTCGCCGACGACAGTCAGCTCGTTGACGCTGTCGGCATGGGCCATCATCATGAAGGGTGTGTCGAAACCTGAGCGGCTGCTGATATAGCGTGAGCCATGACGTCCGTAGTGGGAGATGTAGAAGGGTTTCTTGCCTGCAGGCGACGGCGTCAGGTTATTGGGAATGCTGTCGGGGTAGGTATCGTAGTTACACGAGGCATATTGTGGTTTCTTGACGATGAGGTCGCGCACGGTCTGGGCGTGTAAAGGTAAAACAGTGGAAAGGTAAAAAAGCAAAACACTGATTACCGTCAACTTGGATATAGGATATTTCGGGGTCATAGTGATTCTTCTTATTGGGGCACTGCTTCATTCAGTCGGATGTTCTCGTAGCGGTAGAGCTTGCGCAGGTAGTAGCGCTTCACGTCGTTCCAATGATAGTAGGGGGCGCAGTCGGTCTCGATGGGCAGGCGCGCCTCGTGGCCGTTGAGCAGCACCTTCACCAGCACGTCGGGGTCGCCCCGCTCACTGCGGTAGTGGATCATCATGATGCTGCCGCCAAGGGGGGAGATACGGTAGTTCACCCACCCCATATCGCCCAGGGCATCGAGGTTGTCGGTCTGCAGTCCGCAGTCGTCGAGTTCCATCAGGCAGGCCAGTGCCATCATCGCGTTCTCTGTGGTGTAGCGCAGGTGGATGATGGGGTTATAGCGGCTCTGCAAGCTGTCGCCCATGTGGATCATGTTGCGCAGGGTGGAGCGCTGCACGAAGGGCTGGGTAGCGCCGTTGAGCGTACACGCGCCGTTATGGATATAGTACTTGGCGTTCAGCTTCTTCCAGTGGCCAAGTATCTCGGCAGGGGTGAAGAGGTCGTAGAGCGTCACGCTGCCGGAAAGATCCGTGTGCTGGATGCTGCCAGCAAGGACGAAGAGCTGACGGCTCAACTCCTCGGGGTCCGCCTCGTTGATAAGGAAGTTCTGATCGGTGAAGAGCGACTCCATCAGGCGGGTATTACCCGAATTGAGTCCGAGGAAACGGTTGTAGCGGGACAGTGTCAGCGAGTCCCAGCGCTGTTCTTCGAGCGTCTTGTCCTTAGGATTCATGAACGCGTCTTCCCGATGGGAGGCGGTGACGTTCATCTGCAGGGGCTGGTACATCTCGGACAGCTGCACCATAGCTTCCTCGACGGTGAGGAGGCAGTTGTTCTGCACGATGCTACGTCCGCTGTAGAAGCCTTTGGACGTGAGTATATCGGGAAAGCGCAGCACCATCTGACGTATCAGTTCGCGGCTCTGCCGCGCACCCTTCGAGGTGAGTTCTCCCGTGCGGTCCCTGGCATCGAGGCGCAACAGGTTGAGGCGCCGCTTCACGTCGCGGCCCAGCTTCGTCAGCTTGCCGAGGCTGTCGGCCTTGGCGAAGACGGCATAAGGCTGTTCGTAGAGGGTTTTGGACTCATGATAATAGGAACAGGGGCTGCCGTAATGATTGATGTAAAAGGGCTTCTTACCCTCAGGGGCAGGGGTGTCCTTCGGCATCTGACCAACAGGCAGGGCATAAAAGGAGCCAGCAGCACGGTTAGGGTCGGCCAGCAATTCCTTGGCGACACTGGTCTGCGCCTGCGTGTTGATGGTGAGCATCATCATGGCAATAGCCAAAAGATTCTTTTTCATTGTCACTATTATAATAGTTGATGCTGCAAAGATAAGAAAAATCCGCGAAACTGTAAAGAATTTCGCGGATTTTTTATCAGTTAAGACGCTTAGAGCCTTGTCAGAACCTTATTTATAGCACTGGAAGATGCTGTCGACAGTCTGCTTGGGGAGTTTCTTTGAGAGCAGGCTGACAATCCAGACCACGGGGAAACCGCCCACCATGGCGATGGCGCCGCAGTTGATGGGGTTGATGGGATTGCCGGCAAGCATATTGATGACCGTAAGGCCCACGCCCCAGATGAAGCAGGCCCAGACGGAGGCTGTGGTGACGCCGCGCCAGTAGAGACCGAGCATGAACGGAGCGAGGAAGGCACCGGCCAGAGCGCCCCACGAGATGCCCATGAGCTGGGCGATGAACGTCGGGGGATTGAGGGCGATGAGCAGGGAGATGGCGATGAAGAACATGATGAGCACACGCATCACGACCACCTTACGTCGCTCGATCTTCTCGGCCACGATATCGTCGATCGTTCCCTCCTCCACCTCACCGGGCAGCGACTTCTTGTCGCGGTAGATAAGGTCGAGCGTCATCGTCGAGCTGGAAGTGAGCACCAGCGAGGCGAGTGTCGACATCGAAGCGGAGAGCACGAGCAGCACCACGAGGGCGATGAGCACATCGGGCAGCGTGACGAGCATGGCGGGCACGATGGAGTCGAAGGCAATCTTACCATTGGCACCGATCACGGGGTCGTAAAGACGGCCGAAGCCTCCGAGGAAGTAACAGCCACCGGCCACGACGAAGGCGAAGATGGTAGAGATGACGGTGCCGCGCCTGATGGCAGACTCGTCGGTGATGCTGTAGAACTTACCCACCATCTGCGGCAGTCCCATCGTGCCGAGCGAGGTGAGAATGACCACACCGAGGAGTCCCCAGGGATCGGGTCCGAACCATGTGGCAAAGGAACCATTGACGGCAGGATCGGCATCAGAGGGCAGTACTGCCAGCTTGTCGACGGCAGCCATCAGACCTCCCTGCGCATTGAGCACGGCGAGGATGACAGCCACGATACCGAAGAGCATGATGATGCCCTGGATGAAGTCGTTCATCGCCGTAGCCTTGTAGCCGCCGAGGATGACGTAGACGGCCGTGAGGATGGCCATGATCACCACACAATACTCGTAGGGGATGCTGAAGCCCATCTCGAAAAGTCGGGAGATACCGCTATACACACCTGCGGTATAGGGAATGAGGAACACGAAGGCAATCACCGAGGCCACGACACGCAGACCCTGATCGGCAAAGCGGGTGCCGAAGAAATCGGGCATCGTGCGCGACTCGATATGCTGCGTCATCAGTTTCGTGCGACGGCCCAGGATGATCCAAGCCAGCAAGGAGCCGATGACGGCGTTGCCGATACCAATCCAAGCGGAGGAGAGACCGTATTTCCATCCGAACTGTCCGGCGTAGCCCACGAAGACCACGGCGGAGAAATAAGAGGTTCCGAAGGCAAAAGCCGTCAGCCAGGGGCCTACGGCACGGCCACCCAATACGAAACCTTCGACACTGCTGGCCTGCTTACGGGTATAGAGACCCACGCCAATCATCACGGCCAGGAAGATGATGGTCAAAGTTACCTTGATTATCATAGTTTTACTTTTTTACCTTTTTACTTTTTTACCTTTAAAAGGCCACCTGAACTTGTGCCTGGAGCCAGTTGTAATCCTTCGACGAGATGTTCTCGCCACAGAAACAACGGGTGTACTGCAACTGCAGACGGCACTTCTTATAGAACCAGTATTGCAGTCCCAAAGTCAGGTTTGTCTGATCCCACCCGTCAACCTTCGTATTGCGGTCGAAGGTTTCGCCACTGGCGACGATATCGAGGGCATCGACCACAGGGATGCAGAGGGTGGCATATCCGCCACGCGAGCCCACATCGCCATCCTGGCCTCCGAGCCACTCGGCACGAATAGAGGCTGGGCGAGCCTCCTTGTATTTGGCAGGTGAATAGGGCGAGGTCTTATACTCAGCTCCTACGCTGTAACGGTTTCGTGTATAGTTGTCGCCCTTCTGGATATCAGGATTCCAGGCAGCTGTACCCACGGCACAGCCCGTTCCCAGATAGCCTGAGGCCACCACGCGGAAACCCGGCATGGGCCGCAGTTCCAGTTTGGCGATAAAGTCTTTCTGATTGTTCTGGTCCTTACGGTTAATGCCCTGACCACTCATCAGTGCCAACTCGTAATGGAGCAGGCCCTTGGCAAGGTCGCCAAAGACCTCAAGACCCATGTCACGGCCGTAGTTCACGCCATTCAGGGGGTCGGGGCCCTCACCAGCCAGATAGAGCACAGCCTGTGAATAGACATCGATGAGTTCGAGCTGTGTCGGCGAGAGGGGATTTTCCATCGAATAGGAGTGCTTGAACTGTCCGAGACGAACGGTCAGTTCATTGCCTTTGGAAAGTCGGTAGTCGGTATAAAACTCTTGGACAACGCTGGAGAAATCGTGCATGAACATGAACGACCAGCGGTCGGTGATGCGTGCTTTTGCCCATAGTAGGGTGCGTTTAAGGTTATACGAGTTGGTTTTGTTGCCGTTGGGATCCTGATAGGACCAGCCTCCCTGTGCATAGCCGTTTAACGTGATACGGCTCGTAAAGTCCTTCATCCAATCAGTTTCACTCTTCTTTTTCTCAGATTGCCCCATGGCGGCAACACTACTGAACACTGCCAGCATCACTGCCAGCGTCCGAATTTTGCAAGTTTTACGTTTCATTTTGTCATTAATTTAAAGATTTTGTGGTTCTTGCGTCGGCAAAAGTACAACATTTCTTTCAAACAGACAAAGAAATCGCCAAAAAAGTTGCAAAAAAACGGTAATAAGGGGTTAGAGGTTCCACTAACCACTAACCCCTAATCACTAACCACTACTTAAAAATCTTCTGGGCGAACATCGTCAGATAGATGCGCCAGTTGCGCCAGATGTGGCCTCCGTCGGTCTCGACGTACTCATACTTGTAACCCTTGCTGTCCCAATAGGCACGCAGGTCAACGGTGCTCTGATAGAGGAAGTCGGTGCTGCCCATACCCATCCAGTAGAGCTTGGGCTTGCTGCCGAAGAGGCGGGCACTCTGCTGCTCGAACTCGGGATTGGCCTTGATCTGATCGGCAAATGAATCCTGATAACCACCTTTGGCCAAGTGCAGACCTGCAGAGAACAGTCCGAAATAGTCGAACTTGTTAGGATAGAGCAGACTGACGTGGAAGGTATGGCCACCACCCATTGAGAGTCCGCAAATGGCACGATGAGCGCGATCCTTCAACGTGCGGTAATTCGCATCTACATAGTTGACGATATCCATAAAGCTTTCTGGAATGGTGGCTACAGCCGGCTCCTTAGGACCCGTGCCGCCATCGCGGAAGCCTGGAGTGTACATACCGAAGGACCACTCACCAGGAGCAGCCTGACAGTTAGGATTACCATTGGGCATGACCACGATCATGGGCTTAGCCTTACCCGTAGCAATCAGGTTGTCGAGGATCTGGGCAGCACGTCCGAGCTCGCTCCAGGCGTTCTCGTCGCCACCAGCTCCGTGCAACAGATAGAGCACCGGATACTTGCCACCCTTGTCATAGCCGGCAGGGGTATAGATGGTCATACGACGCTGCATCTTCAGTGTGGGGCTGTTGTACCAAACCTTTGAGAGGTTTCCATGAGGCACCTCGTTCACGCTATACAGGTCACCCTTGTCGCCCTTCTCGTTGCTGACGATGAAGATGTTGGTGAACGAAACGATGTCGCGGTTCACGTAGATGTTGGCAGGATCCTTCACACCCGTCATACCGTCGATGTTGAAGGTGTAGCTGTACATCTCAGGGGCAAGCTTGTCGGTGGTGTAGCTCCACACACCGTTCTTGCCTTCTTTCAGCTGAGCCACGCCTGGGGCATCATACGTGCCGTAGCCCTCGATCTGGATGGGCTGCGTGGGCAGGAAGTCACCTGTCACCTCGACCTTCACGGCCTTAGGTGCAAAGATGTTGAATGTCACTGTGCCGTCCTTGTTGACGACTGGAGACTGAACACTGGCACTGTTGAAGAGTTTCTCCTGTGCCGAGGCTCCGAGGCAGATTGCCGCAAGAGCCAATGAAACGATAACCTTTTTCATTATTTTATTTACGATTTACGATTTACAGATTTACTATTTAAAGAGTCTTTGTGCGAGTTGGTGGAGATTGTTACGCCAGGTGTACCATGTGTGGCCGCCAGGAGCAGTATAAAACTCATACTTGATACCCTCGGCATCGAAGAGTTTCAGGGTGGCCAGACCATTCTGGTAGGCAATATCCTCAGGATCGCCCTGAGTGAAGACCAACTGACGCACATTCTTCTTGATGCCCTCGGCAGCCTTAGCCAGACGCTGACGATAGCCCTCGAACTGTTCCTCCTGTGCAGGGAACCAACCAGCGCTCAGCACCCAGAAGTAGTCGAACTTATCGTTGTCGTTGAGGATGGTCTCCATCGTCTCCATTCCTCCCATCGAGAGGCCTGCCATAGCGCGATGAGCCTTATCTGTGAACACCCGATAGTTATCCTCGATATATGGAATGATGCTGGTGACGAGATCCTGCTCGAAGAGGGGCACCTCGTCCATGAGGTTCTTCGTAGCGATAGAGCCATTGGGCATCACGACCACCATCGGCTGTATCTTACCATCGGCGAGCAGGTTGTCGAGGATAATACCGGCACAGCCCACACCAGGCCACGAGGCATCGTTGTCGCCGCCACCATGAATCAAATAGAGTACAGGCAGTTTATCCGCAGACTTCTCATAACCGGCGGGTGTCCAAACGTGCAGACGGCGCAAAGTGTTCAGCGTCTTGCTGAAGTAATAGCGCTGGGAGATGGCGCCATGAGGAATCTCGGGACGCATATCATAGAACTGCTTGCCATCGCTGATCACAGCAAGTGCAGAGGTCTCGGCAGAGAGGGGACCCTTGGGATCCTGTACCTTCACACCGTCGACGATGAAGTTATAGCGGTAGACACCATCCTTCAAGTCGCTGATAACGGCAGTCCACACTCCGTTGTCGGCTTTTGTAAACTGGAGGGGCTGGCCCCAAGGCATAGCATCGCCGCCGAAACCCACTTCCTTGGCGTTAGGAGCATAGAGACTGAAAGCAACCTTACCATCTCCAAGGTTACGAACGGGCTGGAGGGTATCGTTAGGTGTTGGCTGCATCTGCCACTGTGCCATCATGGGCACTGTGCAGCATGCGAGCAATAGGGATGAGAGAATTTTATTCATTTTTTTATTTACGATTTACGGATTTACGATTTACGATTATCTTTTCAGGAGATTCAACTTGACGTTGGGCTGCATGACGTTGTGGACCTTCTTGGTCCAAGCCTTCACCTTGGCAGTGGCCTTGGCCTCCACATCATTGGCTGAAGAGCAGATCATAAAGGTATAGACACCAGCATCCGTCTTCCAAGCAGAGGCTTTCTCGTTGAATGAGGCCAGATCCTCTACTGAAACTTTCATGGTGACAGTCTCTTTCTCACCTGGCTTCAACAGACTGGTCTTGGCATAGTTGCGCAGTTCCTTCTCGGGCTTGTTCAGCTTCTTGCTGTTGGGTGCAGCCACAAAGAGCTCCACGACGTTACGGCCAGCCTTATCACCCGTATTCTTCACATCCACCTGAATGGTATAGATACCACCAGCCTCTGTGACACTCAGGTTCTCGTAGCCAAAAGTGGTATAGCTCAGTCCGAAACCGAAGGGATAGGCCACAGGCTTGCCAAAGCTATCGAAATAGCGATAACCTACATAAATATCCTCCTCATAGTTGGTGAAATCAATATTTGCCTGAGGCTTACGCTCCTTGGGAGCCTGATCCTTGTTATAGCCCCACATGAACATCGCACCCAGCGTCTTATCGTCTACATTGCTGGGGAAGTTCTTGTCAGCATAGGCATCGCCATACTTGATCTGGAAGGTCATAGGCAGCTTTCCTGAAGGATTAACCTTGCCTGAGAGGATGTCAGCCACGCTGAAGCCGCTCTCCTGACCACCCTGCCAGGTGCATACCAGTGCATCAATCTGATCCTGCCATGAAGCCACATCGACAGGACTGCAGATGTCGAGCAATACAATGACCTGCTTGCCTTTGGCGTGATAGGCCTCGCTGACAGCCTTGATGAGCTGTGCCTCACCCTCCTTCAGGTAGAAATCGGCCTCGCTGCGGTCGGCAGCCTCTCCACTCTTTCTGCCCAGTGAGATAATCGCTACGTCGCTGCCCTCGATGGCGGCATTAAGTTCGTCGGCAGTAAACTGTTTCTCCTCTGCACGTGCAGGAGGCATCAATGAGAACGGGGGACGACCATTGGGGAAGAGTCTCTTCTCCTCAGCAGCGATATGCTGGGTGTAGGCAGAAATGAGAGGCTTATAAACCTCGTATCCGGCAGAGCGCATTCCCTCTATCAGCGATACAGTATAATGACCTACTGAGGTTCCTCCAAAACCAGAGCCTCCAGAAATCCAGTCGTAAGAGGTGCAACCAAAAAGAGCCACACGCTTGCCTGTCAGAGGAAGGATGCCACTGTTCTTCAGCAGCACGATACCATCGGCACCCACCTCACGAACCACTTGGGCATGAGCTTTCAGATTCTCAGCAGAGCACATCTGCTCACAGCAAGGCTTGTTACACTGATGGCCGGCTTCCTTCTGACACTGATGGCCGGCCTTCTTGAAGTTGTGGGTCTTGATGACATATTCCAATATACGCTTGACATTGGCATCCAGCACCTCCATGGGCAACTTGCCACTCTTGGCAGCCTCGAAGATGGCCTGATACTGCTTGTCCTGCCCAGGCTGCAACATATCGTTACCTGCCAGCATGGCAGCTACGGCATCGTCGCCAGCATTCCAGTCGCTGACATACATGCCCTTCCATCCCCACTCGTCGCGGACGATGGTGGTGAGCAGTTCGTAATTCTGTACGGCATACGGACCATTCAACTTGTTATAAGATGTCATGATGGTCCAGGGGTCGCTCTCCTTCACCATGATCTCGAAGGCCTTCAGATAGATCTCACGGAGTGCGCGCTGCGACACCTGTGAAATGTTGTTGTTACGATTCGTCTCCTGGTTGTTGGCCACAAAGTGTTTCGGACACGCGGCCGTCCCTTCGCTCTGCACACCCTTCACATAGCCAGCGCCAATCGTGCCTGAGAGGTAGGGATCCTCTGAGTAGTACTCATGGTTTCGGCCGCACAGCGGGTTTCGAATCAGGTTCATGGCTGGTGAAAGAATCCAGTCGAGACCAAACTCGCGCACCTCGTTACCAATGCCCTGCCCTACCTTGAACGCAGCCTCGCGATCCCATGTGGAGGCAAGTGTCATCGAAGCCACGAAGTCCGTAGGATAATAATCACGATGATCCCACGCACGTGTAGCATTCATGCGCAAGCCCTGCTGAGAGTCAGCACAATAAGTCTCGGGGATACCCAGACGATCTACTGAGAAAGTACTGCCTGCAGTTCCGGGGAACTTTGCATCGTCGTTGAAATGCATACCTCGTCCCAGCACCATGTGGCACTTCTCCTCGAGTGTCATCGCCTTCACGACCTCGTCGATATTATCCACCATCAGCTTCTGGGCTGACATACCAAGGCTGTAGCCGCACAATGCGACCACAGCCACAACTACCAAACTAACCTTAAACTTATGAATCTTTTCCATCACTACAAATATTTGTTTTTGTTATTCGTGCTGCAAATATACAAATAGTTTTCGAATTTCCGGCTGCAAAGGTAGAAAAACTTTTGGAAAAGTTGTTTTCACAGCGTACGTTTGATTGTCACAAGCGTTCAAAAGTGGTTTTTGGCTTTTCAATTTGTTCAAATCCGTTCCTAATTGTTCAAAATCAATCAACAAATTCCTGAATAATTTTGCCGATTGTCGAAGAAATGTTGTACTTTTGCAGCCAAAAAGAATTGTGATGGAGAGAGAAAAGGAAATGAACGACAGCCTGCGACAGAGGCAAATCTATAAGGTGACGCTGGTAGGCGGTGCAGTGAATATCATGCTGTTGCTTTTCAAGTTCGTAGCTGGTATCCTCGGACACAGTGCCGCTATGGTGGCTGATGCCGTCCACTCGCTCTCCGACTTTGTGACCGACATCATCGTCATTGTATTCGTCCGCATCAGCAGCAAGCCAAAGGACGAGTCGCACGACTACGGTCACGGCAAGTACGAGACACTGGCGACAACGGTCATCGGCATAGCCCTGCTCGCCGTAGCCATCGGCATCCTTTACAGTGGCGCGGTGAAAATCGCGTTATGGGCAGGCGGAGGCCAGCTGGAGGCTCCAGGCATGCTCGCCCTCTGGGCAGCCCTGCTCTCTATCGCGCTGAAGGAAGCCGTCTACCGTTACTCGATGGTGGCGGCACGGAGGCTACAGTCGCAAGCCGTAGAGGCTAACGCATGGCATCACCGCAGCGACGCCCTCTCATCGGTGGGCACGGCCATAGGCATTGGCGGAGCCATCTTCCTGGGCCAGCGATGGACGGTACTCGACCCTTTGGCCTCGGTCGTTGTAGGCGCCTTTATCGTAAAGGTGGCAGCCGGATTGCTGCGCAACGGCATCGGAGACCTCATGGAGCAGTCGCTACCCGAAGACGTCGAGACTGAGATCCTGCGCTTGGCAGGGTCCATAGAGGGTGTGACTGAGCCCCACGAACTGCGCACCCGCCGCATCGGCAACCACTACGCCATTGAAATCCACATTCTCATGGATGGCGACATCCCGCTGCGTGAGGCCCATGAGAAAGCCTCAGAGGTGGAGGATCTGCTCAGGCATCACTACGGTGAAGACACCCATGTAGCCGTCCATGTGGAACCCATCGCCACATAGCTCTGCTCCCGTTTTGAACGAATCGGAACGGATTTGAACGAATTGAAAAACCGAAAAACACTTTTGAACACTATCGAAAAACGTTTGGACGCTATGGAAAGACACCTTTTGTGAATTATAGTACCTTTGCAGCCGAAAATAAAATTCACATTAATTATTATCTAACAAAAAATTAACTAAACAATTTCAAATGAAACAGAGCAGATTACTCATGATGCTGGCGGCACTGTTGATGACTGTCGCATCCTACGCCCAGGGAATCCAGGGCAACGTGATCGACGAGAACGGTGAGCCCGTTATCGGTGCCACCATCGTTGAAAAGGCAAACACTCAGAACGCCACGATCACCGACTTCGACGGTAACTTTACCATTAATGTCAAGGCCGGACAGACGATTACTGTCTCCTACATCGGCTACGAGGCACAGGAACTCGCTGCCAAGCAGGGAATGACCATCAAGCTGCAGCCCGACAACAAGGTGCTCGACGAGGTGGTCGTTGTAGGTTATGGTGTACAGAAGAAGAGTTCAGTAACAGGTGCCATTTCGCAGGTGAAGCCTGAAGACATGGAGAACCGTACAATCTCCAATGCCCAGCAGGCCCTACAGGGTAAGACCTCGGGTGTGCAGATCATCTCCTCTTCGGCCGCTCCTGGCAGCTCCCCTACTGTGCGTGTGCGCGGTTATTCCTCTAATACTACTTCTGAGCCTCTCTACGTGGTCGACGGTGTTCGTCTGAGCGACATCAGCGGTATCGATCCCGCCACGATTGCTTCTATGGAAATTCTGAAGGATGCCGCATCGGCTGCCATCTACGGAGCCGAGGCTGGTAACGGTGTTGTGCTCATCACCACGAAAAAAGGTAAGGCAGGACAGGGAAAGATTGCCTACGACTTCCAGTGGACTGACGAGAGCCTTGCCCGCATCCCCAAGATGCTCAGCGCTCAGGAGTACAAACAGTATATGATTGAGGGCAAACTCTTCACAGAGGACTTCATCAACGCTAACTGGGACGGCAAGACCGACACCAAGTGGACGGACGTAGCCTTCAACCATGGTCACATGCAGAAGCACAACCTCTCTTTCACAGGCGGTAACGACCGCGGCAACTACTATCTGGCTCTCTCTTACCTGAAGAACGACGGTATCGTGAAGGGCGACGCTGATGTCTACAAGCGTCTGACCGCCACCATCAACGGCGAGTACAAGATCAAGGACTGGTTGAAGGTAGGTACCACCAACCAGGTGGAGAAGTACGACGTGCGCCAGGTATCCAGCAACAGTGAGTACGGCTCACTACTGACTGCCGTGCTGATGATGGACCCATTGACTCCCGACACCTATGGCAGCTCTCTTCCTGCAAACCTGCAGGCTGTACAGGCCATGGGCAAGACATTCCTTCAGGACGAGGACGGCAACTACTACGGTGTATCGCAATTCTATAACGGAGAGCAGTATCACCCGATGATTATGCGCGACAACGGTCTTAATAAAAACTCAGGATTCAACCTCACTGGTTCTATCTACGGCGACTTCACGCTGATTCCCAACCTGACTATCACTTCACGTTTCGGTTACCGTCTGGGTGGTACCCGCAACTCCAGCACCTCGCTGCCGTTCTATGGCAACGCCGTGCAGAGCCGCGACTACGTAAGCCAGAGCAACACCTCTTCTACCACGATCTACTACCAGTGGGAGAACTTCGCTAACTACATGAAGACCTTCGCCGATGCCCACACCGTCAGCGCCATGGTCGGTATGTCGTTCCAGGACAACAACTATGACTACGTAACTGGCGGCCTGGAGGCCAACGGTGAGGATGCCCTGAAGAAGAACGACCCATTATTCTACTATCTGAACTATGCCAACGCTTCGGCAACGAAAAGCGTTAGCGGTGAGACAACCAACAACACAAAATATTCATATTTCGGTCGTGTAGGCTACGACTATTTAGGCCGCTACCTGTTCCAGGCTTCGCTCCGTGCCGATGCCGCCGACCTCTCTAAGCTCTCAAAGAAGACCCGCTGGGGTTACTTCCCCGCTGTATCAGTAGGTTGGACCATCAGTGAGGAAAAATTCTTCAGCCCTCTGAAGAGCTGGTTCGACAGCTTGAAGTTCCGTGCCAGCTGGGGTCAGAACGGTAGTCTCTCGGCACTGAGCGGCTATAGCTACAGCACCGACATCGCCCTCGGCGGACTCTATCCCTTCGGCACCGGCATCCAGTACACACAGGCTGCTGCTCCCTCAACCATGGGTAATGAAGACCTGAAGTGGGAGACCTCTGAGCAGCTGAACTTCGGTTTCGACGGTATCCTCCTCGGTGGACGCCTGACCTTCGGCATCGACTACTTCATCAAGAAGACCAAGGACCTGCTGGTATGGAACACTACTCCTTCACTGATCATCGGTGGTTCTACCTCGCCCATAAACGCCGGTAACGTTGAGAACAAGGGCTTTGAGTTCGATCTGGGCTGGCGCGACCACATTGGCGACTTCAGCTATGGCATCCGCGCCAACCTCTCTACGCTAAGCAACAAGGTGACCTATATTGATCCTTCTATCAGCCGTCTGCCAGGCAGCACCTTCCACACCTATACGATCACTTACTTCGAGCAGGGCTATCCCGTGTACTACTTCCGCGGCTTCGAGTTCGACAAGATCGATCCGGCTACTGGTGATCCTCTGTTCAAAGACATCAATGGCGACGGTGTGGTAAACAACGACGATAAGACCGATATCGGCAATGCTATCCCCAATGTCACTTATGGTATCACGCTGACGGCTGCCTATAAGGGTTTCGACCTGACCGTATTCGGAACTGGTACTGCAGGCAACAAGATTTTCAACTGCATCAACCGTCCTGACTACGCTACCTCCAACAAGATGAAGGAAGTGATGTACGATGACCGCTGGACTACCAGCAACACTACAGGTACTAAGCCTCGTGCAGGCGCCAACGACATTGACAAGTATGTTGACTCCAGCGCAATGATCTACGACGGCAGCTACTTCAAGTTCAAGCAGATCCAGCTGGGTTATACCCTGCCGAAGAGCCTGATCAGCAAGGTGGGCATCAGCCACTCACGCGTCTACTTCTCTCTCGATGACTTCTTCACCATCTCCAAGTATCCGGGCTTCGATCCTGAGGCCAGCGCCAACGCTACCACTGGTATGGGCGTAGACAAGGGTGCTTATCCTACATCCAAGAAGTTGGTACTGGGTTTCAACATTGAGTTCTGAAGAAAATGCAAAATTAAAAAAATGTAATAATGTAAAAAAGCAAAATGGTTATGAAAACAAATAATTCTTTCATTTTTAAATTGTTTAATTTTTGCATTGCAGCAGCATTGCTGATGCTAGTGAGCTGCGAAAGCGAGCTTGACATTGAGAAGCACGGAAACATGGGAAGTATGGATACATACTATACCTCCGACGAGAATATAAACACGGCTACTGCTTCGCTCTATCTGGAGATGCGCAGCTTCTACTACAACTGGTTCTTCACCAAGAATCTGCTTTCTGACGATGTGTGGGCCGGTGGTGGTCAGCGTGGTGACAACGGTGAGATGGAGAAACTGAATGAGTATAACTTCGACTCCAACCACACTATGATCGAGAGTTTGTACTCTGGTCTGTATTCCATCATCTACAAAGCCAACCTGATCATCGACAAGACGGAGGGGGAGACCGCCGTCATGAAACGTGCCATCAACGAAGCCAAAGTTTTCCGTGCATGGGCGCACTTCGAACTCGTCACTCTCTTTGGCTCGGCTCCGAAGGTAGACCACCTGCTGGAAACCAGCGAGTATCGTCAGTCTAATGGTTCAGCTGATGAGACTTGGGCTTTCGTTGAAAAGGACCTCACAGAGGCCATCGGCTCCGGTACGCTCCCCTCAAAGAACGGCACTAACGATGATGAGACCGGTATCCGCGTCACCAAGGAGTACGCTCAGGCCCTGCTTGGCAAAGCTTATCTTTTCGAGGGCAAGAACAATGAAGCTGCCAGCATGCTCGATAACGTCATCAGCTCTAACAAGTATGCCCTCTTCCCTGGTGAGTACGACGCTCAGTTCCATGCTGCAGCCAACAACAACTGCGAGTCGCTCTTCGAACTCCAGAAGCGTAACGATCCCGAGCAGCTGTGGAATACATTCGACTTTATCTATATCATGCAGGGCTGGCGTACCAGCGCCCTGGCATACGGAGCACCGGCTATTATGGAGCTGGCACTCGGAACCTACGGCTTTATCAATCCCCGCAAGTCGCTCTATGATGCTTTCGTAGCTTGGGAGGGCGCCGACGGCTACCGTCTGCATAAGACCATGATGAACTACGAACAGCTGACTGCCTACGGTGTGACTGTACAGACTGGTGCTGTCGTCTATGGCAATGAAGGCTATTTCTTCTGGAAGAACCAGTCATTGAGAGAAGACTGTATCACAGATATGTCTTACTTCCAGGTCGGACAGTTCATCGACCTGAAGGTGATGCGTTATGCTGAGGTGCTGCTGCTGGCTGCCGAGGCTCAGTTGCAGGCTGGTAACAGCGCTAAGGCTCTCGACTACATCAACCAGATCCGTATACGTGCCAAGGAGGCTCCTCTGACCTCTGTAACCTTAAGCGACATCAAGACTGAGAAGCGTCTGGAGCTTTGCAACGAGGCTGTCCGCTATCAGGATCTTATCCGCTGGGGCGATGCCAAGTCTGCTTTGGCTGATCAGGGTAAGCAAGTACCGGCATTCACGGGCTCCGATGTTCAGTGGAACTGGCAGAACACAAAGTATGGTTTCCAGGACAAGAACATGCTCCTGCCTATCCCTCTCAAGGAGCTTGAAATCAATCCTAGCATGAAACAGAATCCCGGTTGGTAATTTTTAACAGTCAATGGTGCAGGGATATCAAAAAAATTGTTTATCTTTGCGCCATTGAATCATTTTTATACATTTATGAAGAAGTTATTCTTTATCGCTGCCCTCTGCCTGATGGGCACGGCAGCACAAGCTCAGCAGAACCTGAGCTGGGGACAGGGCCCGCAGGTGGCTTCACCCGATATTCATGCTGACAATACGGTGACCTTCAATCTGATTGCCCCTGAGGCTCAGAAAGTTCAGATTACTGGTGACTTCCTCCCCACACAGAAGATCAAGGTCGAAGGCTATGGTGAGTTCGACGCTCCTGGCGTGGTGGATCTCGTAAAGAACGACAAGGGTGTATGGAGCTTTACCTCCGAACCCCTGACACCCGAGCTCTATACTTATAATTTGATCGTGGACGGTGTAAAAATCATCGACCCATTGAATGTCTATAACATCCGCGACATCAACAATCTCTTCAGCGTGTTGCTCATTGGCGGCAACGCCCGTACAGATCTCTATAAGGTGAACAAAGTGGCTCATGGTACCGTGAGCAAGGTGTGGTACGAGAGTCCTACGGCTGGCATTACCCGCCGCCTGACGGTCTATACCCCTGCCGGCTACGAGACCAGTGGCAAGGACTATCCCGTGTTCTACCTGCTGCATGGTATCGGTGGCGACGAGAATGCCTGGAGCGAACTCGGACGTGCTGCCCAGATCATGGATAATCTCATTGCCCAGGGTAAGGCAGAGCCCATGATCCTGGTGATGACCAACGGCAATATCTCTCAGGAGGCTTGCCCGGGTGAGACCTCTGAGGGCTTCAAGGTGCCCACGATGATGCTCCCCAAGACGATGGAAGGAAGCTTCGAGACAGCCTTCCCCGATGTCATCAAGTTCATCGAGAGCACCTATCGTGTCAAGAAGGACAAGGACCACCGTGCCATCGCCGGTCTGTCGATGGGTGGTTTCCACAGCCTCTTCATCTCGATCAACAATCCTGATACATTTGGCTATATAGGGCTTTTCTCTGCAGCTGTCGACCAGCAACAGAAGGGCACAGAAGGCCATCCCGAAATCTACGCTGATCGTGATGGGAAAATCGACCGTCTCTTCAGCAAGAACCCAAAGCTGTTCTGGATTGGTATCGGCAGAACCGACTTCCTGATCAAGAACAACAACGACCTGCGCGCCTACTTGGATAGCAAAAACCACAAATACACTTACCTTGAGACCGACGGCGGCCACATCTGGCGCAACTGGCGTATCTACCTCTCAGAGTTTACTCCTCTATTATTCAAATAAAACCTAAACACAGAGATACAAAGACACAGAGGATTTATGAAAAGAAAAAAATAAAAAAACTCTGTACCTCTGTATCTCTGTGTTGATAAATTATTAAAGCTTATGAAGAAAACCGTATTTTTCGCCCTCGGCATGGCCGCCCTTATCATGGGTTGTACTTCTGCCGACAAAGTAACTAAGAACACCATCAATCAGGAAGAGGTGATGGCCAAGCTCTCGCTCGAGGACAAGGCCCACTTCGTGATTGGTGTAGGTATGGCCGGATTCTCCGGCGACGATGCTGTGATCGGTGCCACCAAGAGCCTCGTGCCTGGTGCTGCTGGTACGACCTATCCTCTTGACTCGCTGGGCATCCCGGCTGTGGTATTGGCCGACGGTCCTGCCGGACTCCGTATCGACGCTACCCGCGAAGGCGACTCTGCCACCTATTACTGCACCCACTTCCCCATTGGAACGCTGCTGGCTTCTACCTGGAACACGCAGTTGGTAGAAGAGGTTGGTCAGGCCATTGGTGAGGAGGTAAAGGAGTATGGTGCCGACGTGCTGCTGGCTCCTGCCCTCAACATCATGCGTAACCCGCTGTGTGGTCGTAACTTCGAGTATTACTCTGAGGACCCCGTGGTGGCTGGTAAAACCGCTGCTGCCTATATCACCGGCGTTCAGAAGAACGATGTGGGCACCAGTATCAAACACTTCGCAGCCAACAACCAGGAGACGAACCGCATGAATACCGATGCCCATATCTCCCAGCGCGCCCTGCGCGAGATCTACCTCAAGGGCTTCGAGATTGCCATCAAGGAGAGCAAGCCCTGGACGGTGATGACCTCATATAATTATATCAACGGCATCTACACTTCTGAGAGCAAGGATCTCGTACAGACCATCCTGCGCGATGAGTGGGGCTACGAGGGAACAGTCATGACCGACTGGTTCGGAGGCAAGGACGGTGCCAAGCAAATGTGGGCTGGTAACGATATGCTGCAGCCTGGTAAGAACGAGCAGTTCGACAGCATCGTGGCTGGTGTGAAGAGCGGCAAGCTCGCCGAGGCCGACCTCGACCGTAATGTCAAGCGCGTGCTGAACCTCGTGGAGCGCAGTCCGCGTTATCAGGGATATCAGTACTCCAACAAGCCCGACCTCGAGGCCCATGCTGCCGTCACCCGTCAGTCTGCTGCCGAAGGAATGGTGCTGATGAAGAATGAAAAGGCCCTGCCTTTCGCTGAGAGCGTGAAGAATGTGGCTCTCTATGGCTGCACCTCTTACGACTTCATCGCCGGTGGCACAGGTTCCGGTAATGTGAACCACGCCTATGTGGTGTCTCTGCTCGACGGTCTGAAGAACGGTGGCTACACCGTCAGCGACGAGCTGAAGACCGCTTACGAGAAGTATATCGCTGATGCCAAGGAGGCTCAGAAGAAGGCACTCGAGGAGATGGCCAAGAAGGACAAGCAGGCTGCCATGCTGGCCAGCTTCATGCCTGGCACGCTGCCCGCCGAGAAGCAGTTCACAGCCGAGGAATTGGCTGCGCAGGCTGAAGCTTCTGACGTGGCTCTGATTACCATCGGACGAATCTCCGGTGAGTTCCTCGATCGCAAGGCCGCCGACTTCAACCTCAACGACTCCGAGATGAAGCTCATCCAGCAGGTGTGCGACATCTATCACAAGGCTGGCAAGCAGGTTGTGGTGTTGCTGAACATCGGTGGTGTCATCGAGACCGCTACGTGGAAGGAACTGCCCGATGCCATCCTCTGCGCCTGGCAGGCTGGTCAGGAAGGCGGCAATAGCGTCGTCGACGTGCTCAGCGGCAAGCAGTCGCCCTCAGGTAAGTTCACGATGACATGGCCCGTCAAGTTTACCGATGCTTACTCTTCAAAGAACTTCCCCATCGACGAGGATCCTAAGATCGACATGCTGAACCAGGGTCAGAAGGGTAGCAAGAAGAATGTAGACTATACCGACTACGAGGAGGACATCTATGTCGGCTACCGTTACTTCGACTCCTTCGACGTGCCCGTCAGCTATCCTTTCGGTTTCGGTCTCAGCTATACCACTTTCGAGTACAGCGATGCGAAGATTGCCGAGAAGGGCGATGCCTACGAAGTCAATGTGACTGTTAAGAACACGGGCGAGCTCGAAGGTAAGGAGGTCGTGGAGCTCTACGTCTCTGCCCCTGACAACAAGGCTGCCAACAAACCCGCCAAGGAATTGAAGGCCTATGCCAAGACCAAGCAGCTGAAACCAGGCGAGAGCGAGACCATCACCCTCACCGTAAAGGCTGGCGACCTTGCTTCATTCGACGAGACCGCCTCTGCATGGGTGGTTGCCGAGGGTGAGTATCAGTTCCTCGTGGCTGCATCTGCTCAGGACATCAAGGCTACGCTTCCTGCCGCTGTCAAGGCCAGTCAGGTGAAGGTCAACGACGTGATGAAGCCCCAGGTTCAGATGAATCTCCTGAAGCGATAATCGCAACCTCACTTAACGTTAACGACGATTCCTGTGCAAAGCTGCATGAATACAAGCAAAACTAAACACCTCACCATCTGGTGCCTGGCAGTTCTGCTGTTGGCGGCTTGCTCAAAGGAAGGACCCGCCGAAGGTGGTCGCGACAAGGACGAAGAGCACGGAATTGTCGTGGCACGGGAATTGTCGAACAGTCGAGTGCAGGCCATAGCCGAAGATGCTACAGGCCAGCTGTGGATTGCCACGTTCCGTGGACTGAACCGCTATGATGGCCATGCCTATCACCAGTATTTCAGTACCGACGATACGCTGGGCCTGCCCGACAACAACGTGCAGGGATTACTCTGCGACAAGCAAGGACGCCTGTGGGTGGCCACGGTCAACGGCGTCGGCCGCTACACGCGCAAGGACTGCTTTGAACGCATTCCCATGCAGACGGGCAACCACAACGCCCGCAAGCTGCTGATGGACTCCAAGGGGCGCGTGTTCGTCTATAACGGTATGGAAGTACTGCTCTACGACGAACACCACCATATTTTCCTACCTTGTATCAGCCGTCAGATGATCAATCAGGCTTGGGGCGACTTCTTTATCGATGCTGCCGACGACATCCTGCTGGTAGGACCTGAAGACCTGCAGATCTACGGTGGCAACGATTTCAAGCAACGCATGGAGATAAAGCACCCCGAGGGCACAGGCTTCTATTTCTTCGATATGCTTGAGAACGGACTGCTGATCTCATCGGGCAACGGCACGCTGCTTCTTTTCGACACGAAGTCGCGCCAGGCCGTTGCCCTCAGTCCAGAGATGGAGTCGCGGCTGCTGGCCCATGGCAGCGTGATACAGGCTGCCTGCCTCCTGGCCAACAATACCATCCTGCTGAGCACCTCGAAGAACGGTCTCTTCGAACTGAACCTCCTGTCACATACCCTTTACGGCGAAGGCGATGCCGGCTTCACCATTCCCGTGCCCGACGCCTATGTCACTAAGATCATCCAGGACTCAAGGAAGAATATCTGGCTGGGCACCTACGACAAAGGCCTGTTCGTAGATTATTACTATAAGGAGAAATTCGGCGGCAGCGACAACTACCTGAACCGTGTCATCGAGAACTCCTCTGTCTTTGCCGTGGCAATGGACAAGCAGGAGAATCTCTGGATATCTACCCTGCTGAAGGGTGTCTTCGTCTATCATTGCGACACCCAGAAGGCTGAGCTGATTGTGATTGAGGGACTGCCCGTTGGCGAGACGAAGAACGCCGTGAACCATATCTTCTGCGACCGCGACGGACTGCTATGGCTCTCCACGGCCAATATCGTGATGAAGTGCCAATACAACGGCTCGCGACTGCACATCCTCGGCCAGTGGCCCGTGCCTATGGCCATGGACTTCGAGCAGACCGATGACGGTACTGTGTGGGTGTCCTCCAGCACCACCTATATCTATGGTTTCCACCCTGGAAGCAACGAGCCCGAAGCCAAACAGGCCTTCAATGTGGACTACACCTTCATTCCCTCGCTCCTGAAGCTCCGCGAAGGGCAGATGCTCATCTCCGCGTTCTATCAGAACATCTTGCAGATGGATCCCCAAACGGGCAAGCTCACCCAACTCGATATCCCTGACATGCAGCGCTGCATCCGGCGCAGCGTCTATATCCCCACCGACATGCATCAGGACAAGCAGGGCAACGTGTGGATAGGCACCGTCAGCAACGGATTGCTACGCTACGATCCCCAGACAAATACGATGAGCCATATCGCTGGTCTCTCCTGCTCCGACGTGGCCAGCATCGAGGAAAGTCAGCAGGGCGACCTCTGGATCAGCACGATGAAGGGCCTGAACCGCCTCGACATCAAGACAGGGCGCATCACTTCGCTCTATAGGGCCGACGGACTGGCTGGCGACGAGTTTATGGATCGTGCTTCCTGCCAGCTGCCTAACGGCAGCCTGGTCTTCGGCAGCACCGATGGTATTACGATGTTCAATCCCGCCGACATCGACACGCTGCGACAGATACCCTTGATGTTCTGCGACCTGAAAATCCACAACCAGCTGGTGCTCCCGTCGGATGACGGCCCCATCGATGTAATGCTCGACAGCTGCCGCGAGGTTCGCCTGCGCCACGACGAAAACAACTTCTCTATTTCCTACACAGCCATCGACTTCGGTGAATACGAGCGCGTACATTATTACTATAAGCTCGAAGGCTTCGACAATGAATGGATCGATGCCGGTAACGACCATTGGGCAAGCTATGCCAACTTGCCCTCCGGCCACTATACCCTGCGCGTGCGAACCACCGACAGTGCCAGCGACGAGGTGGCCAGCGACGAGCGCGCCATCAGCATTGTAGTCGAGCCTGCACCCCCCTTCACATGGTGGGCCTGGCTCATCTATCTCGTCCTCGCCTCAGCCCTCGCGTGGTATCTCTACCGCAATGCCCGTCGCGTGGTTCATGCTCGTCGGGCGGCCCGTCAGGCTCAGATGGAGAAGGAGCAGGAGCAGCGCGTGAACGCCATGAACATGAGCTTCTTCGCCAACATCGCCCATGAGTTCCGAACGCCGCTGACAATGATCGCAGGTCCTGTAGGACAGCTCGTCAAGAAGGGCAGTCTCAGCGACGAGGACCACAACCTGCTCAGCGTGGCCCAGCGCAGCATCCAAAGGATGTTCAAGCTCGTGAACCAGCTGATGGACTTCAACAAGCTAGAGAACGACACCCTGCGCCTGAACGTGGAACAGATCGACGTCGTGAAGACCTTGAACGACATCCTCGACACCTTTGAGTTTAATGCCCGTGAGAAAGGTGTGACGCTCAACCGCTTTGGACTGCAAGATTCGCTCATGGCCTGGACAGACGGCGACAAACTGGAAAAGATTCTGTCTAACTTGCTCTCGAATGCCTTGAAGTTCACACCTGGCGGCGGAAGAATAGACGTCAGCCTGGATGTGCTGACCTCCCCTGACCGCATCAAGATCAGCGTTGCCGATACCGGCAAGGGCATCCCTGAGGAGCAGAAGGAGAATATCTTCAAGCGCTACTACCAGCTCGACAACCAGACGAAGGCCATCAAGAACTGGGGGACGGGCATCGGCCTCTACTACTCGCGCCGCCTGGCCGAGCTCCACCACGGCAGCCTTGTGGCAGGCAACCGTGAGGATAGTGAGCAAGGCGCCGGAACGGGCACAGGTGCCGTCTTCACCCTCCTCTATCCGATGAACGAAGAGGCGTATAGCGAGAGTGAGCGCCGTCAGATGGAGCCGGATAGTGGTGACAGCAAGGTCTATGACCTCATACATGCCACATCGAATCAGGAAAACCGACAGAAAGAACCGTCATCAGCCGATGAAGACAGCCGTCCGACAATCCTCATCGTCGACGACGACACCGAGATTATCAACTACATGAGGCTGCTCTTCTCGCAGGACTACCGCCTCATCACCTGCCTCGATGCAGAGACGGCTCTTGAGGAGATGCGCGCAGAGGAACCCAATATCGTCCTATCCGACGTCGCCATGCCGGGCAAGGACGGCTATGAGCTATGCCACGAAATCAAACAGGATATCCAGCTCAGCCATATCCCAGTGATTCTCGTCACGGCGAAAGTGACCGCCGAGAACCAGGTGGAAGGACTCAACGTCGGTGCCGATGCCTATGTCACGAAGCCCTTCGAACCCGCCATCCTCTCTGCCCTCATCCAGTCGCAGCTGAAAAACCGCGAGCGCGTCAGAAAGCTTCTTACGAAGGCTACGACCACCGAGGAGGAGGATGTCGACAATGCCCTTTCCGGGCAGGACAAGCATTTCATGGAGGAATTGTACAAGCTGATGGAGGAAGAACTCTCGAACTCCGAACTCGACGTGACGCGCATCACGAAACTGCTGCTCATCTCACGCACCAAACTCTACTACAAGATCAAGGGTCTGACGGGCGAGACACCTTCAAACTTCTTCCGCACCTACAAACTCAACCGCGCGGCAGAACTGCTGAAAAGCGGCAAATACACCATTTCGGAGATTGCAGACAAGTGCGGCTTCAGCACACAAAGCCACTTCTCCGTCGTCTTTAAGAAACAGTTTGGCGTTACCCCCAGCGAATATAAGGGATAACGCCTGCGCCTGCAGAAAGTTTACTTGCGCTGAATGGAAGCCTTCTTACGCTGGTCGTGATCGAGGATGATCTTGCGCATGCGCATCGACTTGGGAGTGACCTCGACGAGTTCGTCCTGCTTGATATATTCGAGGCATTCCTCCAGCGACATCACGGTCTTCGGGATGATGCGAGCCTTCTCGTCAGTACCCGAGGCGCGGACATTGGTCAGCTGCTTGGCCTTGCAGACATTCACCACGAGATCGTTGTCGTGAACATGCTCACCGACGACCTGTCCGGCATAGACGTCCTCACCGGGATCGATGAAGAACTTGCCGCGATCCTGCAGCTTGTCGATGGCATAGGCAAAGGCATTACCAGTATCCATTGAGATCATCGAACCGTTCACACGACGCTCTAACTCACCCTTATAGGGCTGATACTCCTTGAAGCGATGGGCCATGATGGCCTCACCCTGACTGGCCGTGAGCACATTGGTACGCAGACCGATGATGCCGCGCGAGGGAATATCGAATTCGATATTCACCCGCTCGCCCTGATTATCCATCGAGGTCATCTCGCCCTTACGACGGGTGACCATGTCGATCATCTTCGAGGCGAACTCCTCAGGCACGTTGATGGTCAGTTCCTCAATGGGTTCGCATTTCTGTCCGTCGATTTCCTTATAGATCACTTGTGGCTGTCCCACCTGCAGCTCATAGCCCTCACGGCGCATGGTCTCGACCAGCACGGAGAGATGGAGCACGCCTCGGCCCGAGACCACCCACTTATCGGTAGAGTCCTCGAAAGGCTCCACCTTCAAGGCGAGGTTCTTCTCAAGCTCCTTCTCCAGACGGTCGTTGATATGGCGGGAAGTCACAAATTTACCCTCCTTGCCGAAGAAAGGCGAGTCGTTGATGGTGAAGAGCATCGACATCGTCGGTTCGTCGATGGCAATAGGCGGCAGGGGCTCGGGATTCTCCAGGTCGCAGAGCGTGTCGCCAATCTCAAACTTCTCCAGTCCGATGACGGCACAGATATCACCGCAATCGACGGATTCTGTGCGCACATGACTCATGCCCTCGAAAGTATGGAGCTCCTTGATCTTCGTCTTCTCCATCGAACCGTCGCGATGGGCGATGGTCACCTGCATGCCGTCCTTCAACTGTCCGCGATGCACACGGCCCACGGCGATACGGCCCTGATAGCTCGAGTAGTCAAGCGAGGTGATGAGCATCTGCGGCGTTCCCTCTATCTGCTGAGGAGCAGGAATCACCTCGATGATCTTATCCAACAGGTAAGTGATGTCGCCCGTGGGCTTGTTGAAGTCCTCACCCATCCAGCCATTCTTGGCAGAACCATAGACCACAGGGAAGTCGAGCTGATCCTCCGTGGCGTTCAGGGAGAACATCAGGTCGAAGACCATCTCATAGACCTCCTCGGGGCGGCAGTTGGGCTTGTCCACCTTGTTGACCACCACGATGGGCTTCAGGCCTATCTGCAGAGCTTTCTGCAACACAAACCTCGTCTGCGGCATCGGACCCTCGAAGGCATCGACGAGCAACAGGCAGCCGTCGGCCATGTTGAGCACGCGCTCCACCTCACCGCCGAAGTCAGAGTGTCCCGGTGTATCTATGATATTGATCTTGATTCCTTTCCAGTTGATCGATACGTTCTTTGAAAGAATGGTGATGCCACGTTCGCGCTCCAGGTCGTTGGCATCAAGTACCTGGTTGCTGAGGTTCTGTCCTTCACGGAACAGATTTCCCGCCAGCATCATCTTATCCACCAGTGTAGTCTTTCCGTGGTCTACATGCGCTATAATTGCGATATTTCTGATATCCTGCATCTAAATATTTACGATTTACGAATTTACGATTTACTCATTTTGCGGGTGCAAAGTTACTCAAAATTATTCAATTTTGCATGGAAACTCCGAATATTTTGCGAAAAAATTTGCAGAATCGGAAAAAAGTTGTACCTTTGCACCCGCTTTCTGGAAAATCCAGAGCATCCGACGACGTAATCCGTTGTGATTAAGGCGGAAGCGCGTCTGAAAGATGTATTTGCAACAACATTTAATCACATTCAAATTATGTATTTAGACAAGGCAAAAAAGGAAGAGATCTTCAGTAAGTATGGTAAGAGCGCCACAGATACCGGTTCTGCAGAGGCTCAGATCGCTCTCTTCAGCTATCGTATCTCTCACCTGACTGAGCACCTGAAGAAGAACCACAAGGACCACAACACAGCCCGCTCGCTGACCATGCTGGTTGGTAAGCGCCGTAAGTTGCTGAAGTACCTGTACGTGAACGACATCAACCGTTATCGTGCCATCATCAAGGCCCTCGGTCTTCGTAAGTAAGGTTTCTTCTGAAGCTATTCGATTATTAAAGGAAAAAGCCCCGCTGTCAGCGGGGCTTTATTTGTTCTAAGGGAATCATCACGAAATCGCGTTCCTGCATGAGCGGATGGGGAATCGTGAGTCCCGGCTCATCGACGGTCAAATCGTCATAAAGCAGAATGTCGATGTCGATAGGACGGTCGCTATAATGACGGTTCTGGGACTTCCGGTTCACGTTTTTCTTACGGCCGAGGTCGCGCTCAATCTGCTGCGTCGCCTTCAGCACCTGTCGGGGCGCGAGCGGGGTGTCAACGAGGATCACGCCGTTGAGGAACCTGTTTTCCGATTCGAAGCCCCAGGGCTCGGTCTCGATCAGCGACGACTGGCGGACGACCTGTCCTACCCGCTCGCCTATCAGCGTGACGGCCTGCCGGATATGCTGTTCCCTGTCGCCCAGATTACTGCCCAGCCCCAGATACACCTGATGAGCCATCAGTCGTCGAGCAACAGAAGTGCGTCGCCGTAGCAGCCGAACCGGTAGCCTTCCTTGAGAGCCCTGGTGTAGCATTCATAAACCAGGTCATAGCCGCCAAAGGAGCATTGTGTCATCATCATCGTCGACTCGGGATGATAGAAGTTGGCCACCAGCGCATTACTCATACCAAACTCATAGGGCGGGAAGATGAACTTGTTGGTCCAGCCCTCAAACTCCTTCAGCATGCCGTCGGTACCAACGGCGGTCTCTGTGGCACGAGCCGTGCTGACGCCGACACAACAGACGCGATGGCCGGCCTGCTTCGTGGCATTGACAAGCTCACAGGCCTCCTTCGTGACAAACATCTGTTCCGACGACATCTTATGCTTCGTGAGATCCTCGACCTCGATGGCGTCGAAGCTGCCCAGACCGCAATGGAGCGTGATGAAGGCGAAGTTCACACCCTTGATCTCCATGCGCTTCATCAGTTCGCGGCTGAAGTGCAGACCCGTGGCAGGAGCCGTGACGGCACCCTCATTGCGGGCATAGATGGTCTGGAAGTTCTCCATATCTTCTTCGGTGGCAGGACGCTTGTCGACAATATAGCGTGGCAGCGGAGCCGAACCGAGCGCAAACAGTTCGCGCTTGAACTCATCGTGGGGACAGTCGTAGAGGAACCTCAGCGTACGGCCGCGGCTCGTCGTGTTGTCGATCACCTCAGCCACCATCGGCCCGTCGTCCTCGAAGAAGAGCTTGTTGCCGATACGGATTTTCCGGGCAGGCTCCACAAGCACATCCCACAGACGGAGATCGGGGTTGAGCTCGCGCAGCAGGAACACCTCGATCTTGGCATCGGTCTTCTCCTTCGTGCCGTAAAGACGGGCGGGGAACACTTTCGTATCATTGAAAACAAACGTGTCATCCTCGTCAAAATAGTTGAGGATATCACGGAACTGGAGATCCGTCTCAATACGTTTACTCTTGCGATGAGCCACCATCAGACGGCACTCATCACGATGATACGACGGTTCGAGCGCTATCTGCTCGTCGGGCAACCTGAACTTAAACTGTGATAACTTCATTTATATATTTACGATTTACGAATTTACGATTTACGATTTAATTGGTCTTCCAGCCAGGCGGGGAATGCATCGAAGGTGAGGCAGTCCTCTATGCGCACATCGCCCACCCTGGTGCGGCAGAGCGATGTCAGGAAAGCCCCGCTCCCCAAAGCTTGTCCCAAGTCACGCGCCAGCGAGCGGATATAAGTGCCCTTGCCGCAAACCACGCGGATCGACAGCTGCATCGTCGAGGGGTCAAAGCCTGTCAGCTCGATCTCGTCGATATGCACGGGCTTGGCCGACAACTCGACATCCGCCCCCTTGCGGGCCAGCTCGTAGGCCCTGTCGCCTGCCACCATGCACGCCGAATAAAGGGGCGGGCGCTGCTGGATGTCACCGACGAACCGGGGTAGCACCGAGTCAATCAGCTCGCGGGTGATGTGCCTGGTGGGATAGGTGTAGTCCACCGTGTGCTCCTTGTCGAAACTGGGTGTGGTGGCGCCCAGTTGGAGGGTCGCGGTATACTCCTTGGTATGCAGCTGCAACGACTCTATCTGTTTCGTCGCCTTGCCGGTACACAGGATTAGCACCCCCGTCGCCAGAGGGTCGAGCGTTCCGGCATGCCCCATCTTCACGCGCTTGACATGCAGCCGCCTGGAGAGCACATAGCGGATATGTGCCAATGCTCCGAAACTCGACATCCGGTAGGGTTTGTTGATATAGATGTAAGCCCCCTCCTGAAAGTTCATCGCGTCAGCTGATATATCAGTACTGTAAGTCCTATGATGGCGCAGTAGATGCCGAAATAGACCAGTTTGCCCTTCTTCACGACGCTGATCATCAGCTTACAGGCGAAGCAGCCCGAGAGGAATGCGGCCAGGAAGCCGACGGCAAGGGGGAACATGCCGATGTTGCCCATCACGGCCTCGCCCTTCGCTGCCTTCATGATATCGAGCAGGGCCTCGCCGAGGATGGGGGGAATCACCATGAGGAACGAGAACTGAGCCAGTTTCTCCTTCTTGTTGCCCAGCATCAGACCGGTGGCGATGGTAGAGCCCGAACGCGAGAGTCCCGGCAGTACGGCACAGGCCTGGGCCACACCGATCACGAAGGCATTCCACAGCGTGATGTGCTCCTTCTGGCGGGGACGGGCGTAGTAGGAGAAGATCAGCAGGACGGCCGTCAGCATCAGCATCACGCCGACGATGAGCAGGCCGGAGCCGAAGGCCTCTTCCACCCTGTCCTTAAAAAACAGTCCCACGATGCCGATGGGAATCATCGACACGAGGATGTTCAGCGCATATTTCGTCTCATCGTTCCATTCAAACTTGAACAGTCCCTTGAGAATCCAGTCGATTTCTTTCCAGAGCATCACCAGCGTCGAGAGCACCGTAGCCACATGCACGGCAACGGTGTACATGAGGCTCTCTTCCCCATTGATGCCGAAGAAATGGGAGATAATGGCCAGGTGACCACTTGAACTGACTGGCAGATATTCAGTAAGTCCCTGAGCAATTCCCAGAATCAAAGCTTGTATCCAATCCATGGTTTATGATTTAACGATTTATTTATCCTTCGGTTTGCGGACAACGGCGAAGATCATCATCACGAAGCCCAGCAGACAGACTACCGGAGCCACCTTGATGCGGCGGGCGCTGAAGATGTCGGGCTCGAAAGCCGTCTCCGACGAGTTGGGACCCACCATCAGCAGGAACCCGATGACAACGATGACCATGCTGACAGCCAGCAAGATGAAATTCACCTTATCGAATGCAAAATCTCTCTTATCCATCAATATCTAAACTCTAAACACTAAATTATATCTTATACAATTCGCCTGCCGACATGCGCAAGAACTTGTTGACCGACACATAGGAACAGACGACCGTGATGATGATACCCATCAGGAATACCGCCACCGCTGTCACCACCAGTTCGCGCCACGTGATGATGGTCAGTATGTTAGGCTCATAGTAATAGAGCGCATAGACCAGGGCACCCAGCACGATGATGGCCAGGAAAGCAGCCAAGATACCCACCACCAGCGCCTGCTTGACAAACGGGCGGCGAATGAATCCCCACGAAGCGCCCACCAGCTTCATCGTATGGATGATGAAACGGCGCGAGAACACGCTCAGCCGCACCATGTTGTTGATCAGCGAGAAGGAGATGAAGGTCAGCAAAGAAGCCAGTACCACCAGCAGGATGTTGATCTTGGCCAGGTTACGGTTCACGCTGTCCATCAGATCTACCTGATACGAGACATCGGCCACCTTGCTGCTCCTGCGCAGCTCAGCGGCTATCCACACCAGCGAGTCGCGGTTGGCCCAGTCGGAGTTCAGCTGCAGCTCGATGGTCGGCGGGAAGGGGTTGACACCCAGGAACTCCGAGGGGTCGGAGCCCATGGCCTCCGTCTGCTCCTTCAGCGCCTGCTCACGGCTGATGAAATCCACGTTCTTCGTGTAAGGCATGTGCTCAAGGTCATTACAAAGCATGTGGGCACCGTTGGCACTCACGTCATCACTCAGCAGGATTGTCACCGTCAGGTTCTCCTTCACCCATTGCGACAGGTTACGGGATGTCTGGACGGAAAAGACCACCATTCCCAGCAACACCAGTACCATGGCGGTGCTAATACATAGCGTTATCACCTGCACGCCACGACGGCTGCCAGTAGTTTTCTTGCGTCTTTTCATTTACTTTACGTACGTAAAATTTGAATTCAGGGTGCAAAGTTACAGTTTTTTTTCCGTATCACAAAAAAAAATCGTATTTTTGCACCCGTTATGAGTACAATTATCTATCCATCGCCGATATTCGGGCCTGTTCACAGCCGCAGACTCGGCATTTCACTCGGCATCAACCTGCTGCCTGCCGACGGCAAAGTGTGCAGCTTTGACTGTATTTATTGTGAGTGCGGCTTCAACGGCGACCACCGCCCCACCCTGCCGATGCCCACACGCGAGGAAGTGGCACAGAAGCTCGAAGAGAAGCTCAGGGAGATGGTCGACGGCGGCCAGCTGCCCGACGTGCTGACCTTCGCAGGCAACGGCGAGCCCACCTGCCATCCCCACTTTGCCGAGATCATCGGCGACACCATCCGCCTGCGCGACCAGTACTGCCCGAAGGCGAAAGTCAGCGTGCTCAGCAATTCCACGATGATCCACCGCCAGCCGGTACACGATGCCCTGATGCGGGTGGACAACAACATCCTGAAGCTCGACACCGTCGATCCTATATATATAAATAAGGTGGATCGCCCCAACGGCGCCTACGATGTCGCCCTGATCATCGACCGTCTGAAGGCCTTCAACGGCCACGTCATCATCCAGACCATGTTCATGCGCGGCGACTGCCAGGGCGAGAGCGTGGATAACACGGGGGAGGAATACGTCGCTCCCTGGCTCGAAGCCGTCAAGGCCATTGGCCCCCAGCAGGTGATGATCTACACCATCGACCGCGAGACCCCCACCCAAGGCCTGCTGAAAGCCACTCACGAACAGCTCGACCAGATCCGCGACCGCGTCATCGCCGCCGGCATCCCCTGCACGGCCTCCTACTGAATACCGTCAAGGCGCTTCCATCCTTGATTTATCGCAATAAATGGCCTATTTTACCCATACGCCACGATATTTCCCCTATAAAGGCTTGGAGTTAACATAAATTATTGTACCTTTGCACTCGCATTACTAAACGCAAAAGATGTTTAACATTTAAAATGAAAAGATTATGAAAAAAATGATGATGATTGCTGCCATGTTGGTAGCCGTAGTGACTGCAAACGCCCAGGAGGCTGGTCAGTTTTTCCTGAAGCCCATGGTGGGTGGAACATTGACTACACTCACAGGTGACAGTGAGTATGATAAGAAAATGAAGTTCGGTCTTGTGGCAGGTGCCGAGGCTGGCTACATGCTCAGCGACCAGTTCGGTGTAACCGCTGGCATACTCTACACGCAGCAGGGATGCAAGGGCGAAGGTGAACTCCTGGGGCAGAAGTTTGATGCGAAGGTCAACACAGAGTACATCAACGTTCCCATCATGGCCAACTACTACATTATTCCCGGCCTGGCCGTCAAGGCAGGTGCCCAGATTGGCTTCCTGACCAAAGGCAAGGAGAAGTTGGACAAAGTTGAGGTTGACATCAAGGACCAGATGAACAAAGTTGATTTCTCAATTCCCCTGGGTCTTTCCTACGAGATCAGCGACTTCGTGATCGATGCCCGTTACAACCTCGGTCTTACGAATATCATCAAGGATGGTGACACGATGCGCAACAGCGTTATCATGCTGACAGTTGGCTACAAGATCCAGTTCTAATCCCCACACGGATCTTTTATTACATAAGAATCAGGGCCCTACATAGAGTCCTGATTCTTTCAATTTGTCGGATACCATGATCCGAAGCCCCCACCCCGCTTAAGGATTGTCGTCGCTGCCCGGGTTGTCGTTCGAACCGGGGTTGTCGTTCGAGCCCGGATTGTCATTGCTGCCGGGGTTGTCGTTCGAACCGGGGTTGTTGGTGCTGCCGCCGTTGCCGCTGTTGCTGTTGCCACCCTTGGCTGCAGCGATCTCGGCCTTGGTCTTGTCGGTCCAGCTCAGCTTCACGTCCTTCTTCAGCTCGTCGCGGGTGAAGTCGCCCGTGCTCTGAGCCAGCAGCTTGATCACCTTCACGGCCGGACCCGTCTTCTGACCCTCGGCCAGCGTACCGATGGTTG
>JAEEGG010004228.1_pt1 | contig 34905 bp, 24 predicted proteins | sample 9134161 | NCBI WGS metagenome assembly JAEEGG01 (sample SAMN16246543, study PRJNA631951) | gut metagenome | biome: gut microbiome; feature: rumen; material: CR-attached | host: Bos | place: Iran: Karaj | collected 2018-10
CGGTTCTGAGGGGCGCGGGGCGCGGGCGGTCAGGCCGGGGGCAGGGGGGCGAGGCCGAAGGCTTCGCGGAGGCGGGGGGCGAGGGTGGTGTAGCGGTGGAGGGAGCCGGTGCTGCGGACCGCAAGGGCGAGGGCTTTCGGGGTGCCCACCAGGACGACCAGTTTCTTGGCGCGCGTGATCGCCGTGTAGAGGAGGTTCCGCTGCAGCATCACGTAGTGCTGGGTGTGCACGGGCACGATCACGCACGGGTACTCGCTGCCCTGGCTCTTGTGGACGGTGACGGCGTAGGCCGGCGTCAGTTCGTCGAGCTCCTGCAAATCGTAGACGACGCGGCGGTCGTCGAAGCGGACCGTCACTTCGCTCTCTTCGGCGTCCACGCGCTCGATGCGGCCGATGTCGCCGTTGAAGACGTCCTTGTCGTAGTCGTTCTCGGTCTGCATCACGCGGTCGCCGGTGCGGTAGCGCCAGCCGAACCGCTCGATGTCGGTGCCGCGCGGGTTCAGCGCGGTCTGCATGACGAGGTTGAGGTTGCGCGCGCCGAGTTCGCCCTTCTGCATCGGGGTCAGGATCTGGATGTCCTCCATCGGCGAGAACCCGAACCGCCGCGGTATGGAGTCGCGCGCGAGCTTGCGGACGAGCTCGACGCCGCGTTCGGGGGTCTCGGCGCGCACGAAGTAGAAGTCGGAGGCGGGCGTGGGGCCGGCGGCGTCGCCCTTCTCGGGGAGCAGCGGCATCTCGCCGCGGTTGACGCGGTGGGCGTTCTCGATGATCGCCGAGCCGCCGCCCTGCCGGAAGACGTGGTCGAGCCGGTAGACGGGGAGGGTCCCGGAGGCGATGATGTCGCCGAGGACGCGTCCGGGCCCGACGGAGGGCAGCTGGTCGATGTCGCCCACCAGGATGAGCAGGGCGCCCGGCGGCACGGCGCGGAAGAGGGAGAGGGCGAGCTGGATGTCAAGCATGGAGGTTTCGTCGGCGACGAGGACGTCGGTGGCGAGCGGGCGGGAGGCGTCGCGCTTGAAGCCGTTGGTGGCGGGGTCGTATTCGAGGAGGCGGTGGATGGTCTTGGCTTCGCGCCCGGAGAGTTCGGCCATGCGCTTGGCGGCGCGGCCGGTGGGGGCGCAGAGCTGGATGCGCATCTTCTTGGCCGCCAGGACTTCGACGAGGGCGCGCACGAGGGTCGTCTTGCCGACGCCGGGCCCGCCGGTGATGACGAGCACCTTGTGGCGGAAGGCGCCGGCGAAGGCCGCGCGCTGGCCTTCGGCCAGGACCATGCCGTGCTTGCGCTGGACCCAGTCGATCGCGGCGTCGACCTTGACCCCGGGGCAGGGGTGGGCGCCCTGCGCGATGGCGGCCAGGCGGGCCGCGGCTTCGCGTTCGGCGAGGTGCAGGTGGGCGAGGTAGATCCACGTTTCGCCGTCGGTGCCGCGGCCGGGGACGAGGCGTCCGGCCTGGAGTTCGAGGCGCAGGGCCTCCTCCAGGCGGGCGGCGGGTATGGCGAGCATGGCCTCCGCGCGGTCGAGGAGCAGCAGCTGCGGGCACGCGCAGTGGCCCTGGTCCGAGAGCTCCAGCAGCACGTGGGAAAGCCCGGCGCGCGCGCGCAGGAGCGAGTCGGCCGGGACGCCGAGGCGCAGGGCGATCTGGTCGGCGGTCTTGAAGCCGATGCCGCGGATGTCGCGGGCGAGGCAGTAGGGGTCGAGGCGGATGGTCTCGATGGCCTTTTCGCCGTAGCGCTTGTAGATGCGGAAGGCGCGCTGGGTGCCGACGCCGTTCGCGAAGAGGAAGCCCATGATGTCGCGTATGCTCTTCTGCGCGTTCCAGGAGTCCTTGATGAGGCGGCGGCGGGTGGGGCCGATGCCGTCCACGCGCTCGAGCTCGGCGGAGCGGTTCTCGATGATGTCCAGGACGTCCTTGCCGAACGCCTTGACGAGCTTGCCCGCATAGACCGGCCCGATGCCCTTGATGAGGCCGGAGCCGAGGAATTTCTCGATGCCGGCGAGCGAGTCGGGCACGACGGCCTCCAGGCGGTCGGCGGAGAACTGGCGTCCGTGCGCGCGGTCGAAGACCCAGCGCCCGTCGGCCTTGATCCACTCGCCGACGTTCACGCGCGGGAGCTTGCCGACCACGGCCACCTGGTCGCGCATCCCCTGCGCCTTGACCTTGAGCACGCAGAAGCCCGTCTCGACGCTGTGGAACGTGACGAGCTCGACGAGCCCTTCGAGGTGCTCCCCGCCGGATTCGGCCAATGCGGGCGCCGTGCGCGGCGGCTGCGGCGCGTCGGGGACGGGCGGGGGGATGGAGGGGCGGTCGGTCATGGAATGGGGCGGAGTGTAGCACCATCCGCCTGGAAAGGGAACGCGGGTTTTCGGAGAGGGGCGGTGCCCGGATTCCGCCCCCGCCCGCCGGGGCCCGACCGACGGAAGCATTCCAAAGACGCAGCCGGACGAAAACCTGTGCGTCGTCGTTCGCGCAAAGGGTAGGGCGGCGAGTCCCCTCGCCGCCGGAAACAGGAACGTGCAATCGGATATGGCTATCCCCATGGCATCCCACAATGCGGACAACGACGGACGTCCCGTGCCCGGGACCTCCGTCGCTGCCCGCACGATGGACATTTTTCCCATTCCGAGCGGAGTCATCGGACAAATCGGAGTTTTCCTGCTCTGGAACGGAAAGACACGTCTCCCTGCCTCCGTTCCCTCCGTGTTTGGCGCCGCAGGCCCCTCCCTCAAGGGAAAAGCTTTGTCCGACCCGCATTCGGGGCAAGCCCTCCCGCCCGCGCAGGAAAAACGTTTCGACGGCGCGGGGCGAAAGGCGTTGCGGGCGGTGGGCGGGGCGGCTACTCTGAAGAAGCCGCGTTAAGCCAAAGGTCGCCCCGGCGGCGGGGCAGCGAACAAGGAGTACGCCATGTCGAAAAAGGAAGCATTGCCCGGTCACGAGACGCAATCGGACGAGATGAACTGCCCGTCGTGCGGCAGGTTCGTCGGCGCCGTCACCAAATGCCCCTACTGCGGGGCCAAGGTCTCGAAACGGATGAGTTTGACCGCCACACGCTGGGCCGCGGTGCTGCTGGCGACGGTGGGGCTCTTCCTGCTCTACTTGATGGCCAAGAACCGCGAAATCCCGGTGGTGCAGCTGGGGAAGATCGAGCCGACGTGGAACTTCGGCCTGGTCCGCGTGGAGGGGACGGTGGCGACGGATGCGCGGCCGTTCAAGTCGGGCCGCGGGATGAGCTTCAACGTGGACGACGGGACGGGCCGGATGGTGGTGTTCATCACGGAACGCCAGATGGAAACGCTCAAGGAGCAGAATCTGGTGCCGAAGGCCGGCGACAAGATCGCGTTCGACGCGCAGTTGAACATCTCGGACGACAAGTCGAACCTGAAGCTCAGCGGGATGAAGACGTTCGTGCTGGAACGGGCGCCCGCGGACGCGGTGCGCATCGGGGACCTGGACGTGAAGTTCTCGGGCAGGACGGTGACGATCGTCGGCCAGACGGTCGCCCTCAAGCCCCCGGCGGAGAACACGAACCAGCCGTGGAAGTTGACGCTGTCGGACGGGACGGGCGAGACGGAGGTGTCGTTCTGGCCCGCGGAGTACGCGCAGTTGGCGAATCCGGCGGAGCTGGAGCGCTCGGGGACCTGGGTCCGCGCGCGCGTGGATGTGGGCAAATACCAGAACCAAGTGCAGCTGAAGCTCGGCTCGGGCAAGGATCTGGAGATCCTGCCGGAGGCGCCGGAGATTCCGGGTCCGTATCTCTCGCCGGCGGAGAAGGCGGCGGAGAAGGTGGCCGCGAAGGTCGCGGAGAAGAAGGTGAAGGTCGAGCAAGCCTCCGAAGCCGCGGGCGAGCCGCCCGCGCCCCCAGTGGTGAAGCGTGATTTCTCGCGCGGGCGGTTGGTGTCGGCGGAGGTGGAGCCGATCGCGTCGGTGACGGCGGACCGCAAGGGGCAGAAGGTGAAGATCGCCGGCGCGGTGGTGTTCGTGGGCGAGAAGAAGGGGAACCAGCCGGTGAGCGTGATCGTGAAGGACGAGGCGGGCGGCTCGATCTACGTGAAGTATTTCGACGATGTCGCCGCGGAGCTCGCCGCCGCGCCCGCGAAGGGGGATTCGGTGACGGTCGAGGGCGTCGTGGACGCCTGGAACGGCAAGGCGTCGATCCTGCTCCAGGATGCCGCGAAGTGGGTCAAGGTCGGCAAGGCCCCCGCCCCCGCGCGCAAGGCCGCCGCGAAGAAGGCCCCCGCCGCCGCGGGCCGCACGGGCGTGCTCGGCGCGCCGCGCGACCTGGCGGGCAAGGGCGTGGCGTACGCGTTCAAGGAGGGGGACGCGGAGCTGGACCTGGTGATCTGGAACGACAGCGTTCCGGGGCTGCCGGAGCTGGCGGAGGGGATGACGGTGCGCGTGGAAGGGGCTCGCGAGGGCGAGTACGAGGGCAAGGCGCAGCTGAAGACCGGCAAGTTCACGCGCATCACCGTGGTGGAATGAGGAGGCGCGCATGAGTTCGTTCTTCGTCGTATTGGCCTCGGTGGTGGCCGGGACGGTGGTCTCCGGCCTCCTGGCCTGCCTGCCCGGCCTGCACGTGTACAACGTGATGGGCGCGCTGGTGCTCGGCATCCTGTCGCTGGAGAGCTCCGGCGTCGCGATCCCCCCGGACGTGTTCCTGCCGGCGATGACCGGCATGGTCGTCGGGTGGTCGATGATCAACACGATCCCCTCGGTGCTGCTGGGCACGCCGGACGAGTCGGCGCTGTTCACGGTGCTGCCGGGCCAGAAGTACCTGATGAGCGGCCGCGGCTACGAGGGCACCATGATCACGGCGCTCGGCTCGCTCGCGGGCGCGTACTTCCTGGTGCTGGTCGTGGCGCCCTGCGCGCCGGTGTACCTGCCGGTCTGCCAGCAGGTCCTCAAGGGCCACATGCACTGGGTGCTGTGGATCATCATCACCTTCATGATCATGAGCGAATGGCCCAAGGGCGGCAACCGCGGACGCGCCGGCTGGGCCAAGTTCTACGACGCGTGGAAGACGCTGCTGGCCGGGCTGGCGACGTTCATCCTCGCGGGGCTGCTCGGGTTCATCCTGCTGACCCGCTCGCCGGTGTCGCACGAGGTCGCGTTCCAGAACATCATGCCGGCGTTCGTGGGGCTCTTCGCGGTCCCGTGGTGCCTGCTGAACATCATATCGGCGGCCGACGTCCCCAAGCAGCGCATCACCAAGAGCCTCGACATGAACGGCGACATCATCCTGCGCTCCGTCTGGAGCGGCGGGCTCGGCGGCGGCATCGCGGCCTACTTCCCGATCGTCACCGGCGGCGTCGGCGGCATGCTCGCCGGGCACGCCTGCGCGCAGCGCGAGGAGCGCATCTTCATCATGGGGCAGGGCGTCTCGAAATTCATCTACTACGTCGGCGCGTTCATGTTCCTCTTCGTCCCCGGGCTCAACCTCACCCGCGGCGGCGGCGCGTGGATGGTCAAGACCCTGCACACCCCGATGGGCATGGGCGACTACTACATGGTCCTCGGCTGCATCGCCATCTCCGCGGCCCTCAGCTACCTCATGATGTCGCCGCTCGCGCGCGGCACCCTGTGGCTGATCGACCGGATCAACTACCGCCACGCCTCCACCCTCGCGCTGGGCATCATCCTCGTGATGGTGTTCGCCGTGACGGGCTGGATCGGGATGTTCATCGCGGCGGTCGCGACGGGCGTCGGCCTGCTGCCGGTGCTCTTCGGGTCGCGGCGGCTGAACTGCCTCGGCATTTTGCTGCTGCCGATCGCGTGCAACATGTCCGGCTTCGGCGAAGTCATCACCGCCTGGATGGGCTTGACCTGACAAGGAGGAAACAGCGATGAAAGGATTTTCCCACTTCATGTCCGGCGTCGCGGTCGCGTCCTTCGGCCCGTGGGCCATCGAGGCGGCGCTGCGCGGCAACCCCACCTACTTCATCCTCGGCGGCGCCTGCGGCATCCTGCCAGACACGCTCGACTTCAAGTTCTACCGGTTCTTCTACAACCACGACGTCTACGTCGAACCCGACCCCAAGCACCCCGACCCGCAGGCCGTCGCCGACCAGATCGCGCGCGCCGTCGAGATGGGGATCCGCGAGCACCGCTACATCAAGCTCAAGCTCTCGAGCATCCGGCTGGGGGCGGACTTCTGGCAGCAGTACCTCGTCAACTTCGACAACGAAGCCGGGGAAGTCACCGTCAAGTTCGGCTCCGTCGTCAACACCGGGCAGGTTCCCGTCGAAGGCACCGCCGACCGCTATCCCGAGGTGGGCCGCGCCAAGATCGGCGCCCGGGTCATCCAGACCTACGACGCCGCGCTCAAGGTCGACATCTTCGACGGCCCGACCATCGGCCTCGCGCCGCGCGACGACGGCGACTTCGACCTCGAGTTCCTGCCGTGGCACCGCGAATGGTCCCACGCGCTCACGATGGGCCTGTTCCTGGGCATCCTGTGGGCGCTCGGCTGCCTGTGCTTCAAGGCGTGGGACGCCGCCTGGCAGGGATTCGTCACGATTGCCGGCTGCTACGCCGTGCACGTCGTCGAAGACCAGCTCGGGCACATGGGCTCGAACCTCTTCTACCCCTTCACCAAGAAGCGCACCGAAGGCCTCCACTGGATGCATTCCGGCGACGGCATGGCGAACTTCCTGGCGGTGTGGATCTCGTGCCTCCTGATCTTCTGGAACCTCTACCGCCTGCAGCCGGCGATGACGTACCACTTCACCTTCGTCCACCTGATGATGGTGGGCCTGGTGATCCCCGGCGCCATCTTCTGGGTCCTCCGCAAGCTCCTGACGTGGGGCGACGGCAAGTCCCAGACCCCCGACGCCCCCGCCGACGACGCCGACGACGACTGGAACGAGATGAAGGCGTCCTCCTAACAGCGGGAGGGAACGCCGGAAGCCAACGCGAACGGGAGCCGGAAGGCTCCCGTTTTTTGTGGGGCACCCACCTTCCGGAGAGGTTTGCGCCGCCCGCAAGGTCGCGGCAGGAAGCCGCAAAAGCCCGGAACTGGCGCGGGACCTCCTGAACAACCATCGCGTGGCTTCCGGAGGTGCGGCTTCCAGCCGCGCCACGTGGAAGAAGAGCGGGAGAAAGGTGAAAGGATGGTGGACTCGGGTGAAGGATGGACAGCATACCTTTTCAAAATCCAGGCGCGGGGCGGTTGGGGAGGTGCGCCATTCAGGACCCGCCGCAGTATTTCCCAGCGCGCTTCAAGGCGTCTTGGGAGGGCCGCGCTTCGTCGCGGCCGCGCGAACGGGGTCTTCCTGACATGTCCTTGAAGCGCCCTGTGGAGACGCCCCGGACGAAGCCGGCCCTCCGGGGATACGTGACACTTTTTCTTTATTTGCTCCAAACCGTTCTCGGGCGGTTTCAAAACCAGTGTGGTTTCAAGCCGTTGTCCTGCCAGCCATTTCCATTGCGGACGCGCGGAAGCGCGTCCCTCCCCATCGAGAGCGCACTGGGAGGGTCGCGCTTCCGCGCGACCTGTGGTGGAAAACCTCCGGGAAGCTGCGGAAAACTCAACCCGCTCCGGGGCGTGTAACTTTCCGGATTCACGGGTGTAGACAGGGCGAAAGGAACGAATGGCATGGGCGATATCCATATCTTTGAGGACGCATTTTTTCCGGATGCGGCAAAGGAAGCGGATGTGGTAATGTGCTTGGCCTGCACGCAAACTGAAAAGGAGCCGGAACCATGACAATGGGAATCAATTCGAACTACGAAGCGTTCGTCAACTGGGCGGGCACCCGCTCGGCAAACACCATCGCAAGCGCGTCCCGCGCCGACGGCCAGATGGTCGTCTCGAACAAGGTCGGCGACGGCATCGGCTTCCTGGCCTGGCGCCGGCGCGACGCCGACCAGGTAAGCGCCAACAACGCCACGCGCGAACTCTTCTTCGCGGCGGTGCGGGACATGTTCGGCGGCGAGGCGTTCATCCCGCAATCGGTCAAGGATGCGATGCACTTCGACACCTTCAAGGCCGAAAAGGGCCGCCCGCTCTCCGCCCGCCGCATCAACGCGGTCAAGGTCGCCGTCGACCAATGGAAGGCCGCGAACACCAACCAGGGCGTCAGCTTCATGTCGGCCCTCGCCAGCAACAAGGCCGCGATCGCCACCAACTTCAGCAAGCAGGCAAGGCTCGACAAGGCCTACGCCCAGTCCATGGTTTCCGACGCGATGGGTCGCCTCGGCGTCAAGCTCGACAAGGCAACGGCCAAGTCCGTGGCCAATCTCGTCGCGCGCCACGGCACCGGCATGCCGGCCTGGAAACTGTCGATCCTCGCGAACTACATCGTCAGCCGCAAGGCCGACCCCAACACGCCCGTCGCCGAAGCCAAGGTGGCGCAGCTCGTCACCGACATGAAGCGCTGGAAGAATTTCGGCCTGGAGGACAACATGGTTCTGCGCCAGCTCGGCGGCAAGGTCGCCGAAATCGCGAACGCCCACGTGCGGGAGAAATTCAACGACGGGAGCTGGTTCATGGGCGGCGCCTCCCAACAGGACAAAAGCAAACGGCCCGTCCTGCCGAACGTCGCCGAACAGTTCTACCTGGACATCACCAGCGGTTCCTGGAACTTCGGCAACGGCACCATCGAACTCGATCCGAAAATGTCCAAGGAGCAGACACAGGCCTTCACCAAAAACGTCCTCGACCAGTTCAACAAGACCATCGACGACAAGATTCCTTCCGAAGCGCGCCGCGGCGCCGCCAAGAAAGTCCTCTCCACCCTCCTGCACCAGGGCAACTTCTCCGAACTGGAGTTCCTCACCCGCAAGCAGGGCCAGCTGGCCGGCGTCCCGGGGGCGGACTTCTTCGTGTCCAAGTCCATGGGGGATGACGACTGGGAATCGATCGTGACGGGTTCCACCAAGGCCATGGGACTGGAGATTTCGGAGGACGGCACGACCGCCACCGTGACGGTGTCGATCGGCAAGACCATCACCTCCAACGGCAGCACCATGGACAACCACAAGATCGGCACCGTGCTCCTGTGCCAGAAGATGACCGTCGACCTCACCCAGGACATCCCCGAAGTGACCGACGTGAAATTCTCGCAGAAAATCTCGACCGACAAGACCGACCTCACCGCCCGAAGCATCGCCGAAAACCTCCAGATCGACCCCGACGGGCCGGCGGGGATCGAGGACTGAGTGCAGGGGAGGAGCCGGAGCATGGACTACCCCGAACTGATGCGCGGGTTCGCCGCCAAGTACGGCGTCTCGGACATCGACACCGCCAACGGCGCCACCGCGCTGGAGATCGACGGCATGACCGTCGGCTTCATCCACGCACCGGAGACCGACGAGATCATGGTCGTCGCGGAAATCGGCTACCCGCCGCCGTCCGCCGACGGCCCCTTCGGCGGCATGATGCTCAAGGCGAACTACCTCTACAACGGCACGGGCGGCGCCGTGATCTGCCAGAACCCCGAAACGGGGGCCTACGCCGTGATGCGCAGCTACCCGCTCGCGCGGTTCGACGTCGAAACCTTCGCCCAGGCCACCGAAGCGCTGGTCGACACCGCCGAACGCTGGCGGGACCTCCTTTCCGGCGCCGGCCTCGCGGAAGACGCGAAGGACGCCGAAGCCTCCGAAGACGCCCCCCCCTTCCCCGGCGGCCCCGGCGGCTTCCTGCAGGTGTGACCCCCGCCCCGCGCCCCCGGGAAACGCCCGGCGCGCCCGTCCGGCCGCCCCCTCGGCAAAACGGATTTTTCCACTGGGGTGCGGCTGGACGGTAGGGGCCGACCTCCGGGCGGCCCGTCATGGGGCATCCTGCCGCACGGCCCTCCCGGAGGTCGGGCCCTGCCGGGAGGATGCCCTTCTGGGAGGTGCGGCTGCCAGCCGCGCCCCAACGAATGGATAGAGGGAGGAAAGCGGGAGAAGAGAATCTACAAGTCGATGGATAGTGCCAAGTGGCAAGATGCGGTGCGGCCTTCGGCCGCGGCATCCCCAACATGGCGCGGCAAGATGCCGCACCCCCGGAAGTGGCGCGGAACCTTCTGGACAAGCATTGCGTGACTTCCGGTGGTGCGGCTTCCAGCCGCGCCGCTGGATGGGAGATTATGGAAAACATGGGAATATCGGCATGTTTTCGCTTCCCAGCATCTTTGCGGGCGGGACGCCCGCGCCCCCAGTGCGCCAGCCATTTTCCATCCGCCGCCCGTTTTTGGGCGGCGCACCTTGCAAGGGTGTTCCGGGTTGTCCAATTCCTGGACCGCCCTATTCGGCGAAGTCCACGCCCACGCGGAAGAAGCGCCAGTCCCCGCCGGAGAGTTCTGGTTCCCCGGTGACGTCGTCCCAGACGGGGGGCGAATCGGCGGAGCCGGGCCAGTTGGGGCTCCCGTGCACGCGGTACACGCGGCCGGACACCGCCGTGGCGGGCTCCACCACCATCTTCCCGTCGCGGACGAGGATGCGGGCCTCAAAAAACGGTCCGCCGGGTCGAAGGGGTCCGTGCCGGCCACGCATTCCTCCCGGTTGGTGGCGCCGTCGAGGTCGGCGTCGCCGTCCATCGGGAGGGTGTCGGCGGTTTGGCCAAGGTTTTCCAGCCAGGCGGCGTAGCGCCGCTCCGCGCGCGTGGGGTAGTAGATGACGATGCACCCGGGGGCGCCGCCGGAGTCTTCGAAAATGGTCGTGGATTTCCAGGAGGACGGGAGGTACAGGGTCTTGAGCCCGCTGCACCAGAGGAACACACCGGCGCCGACGGAGGTCACGCTTTCCGGGACGACCAGGGTGGGGACGTTCCCCAGGCAGAGGGCGAAGTCGCCGATGGACGCCACGGTGCCGGGGATGGCCAGGGACGTGACGGCATCGGATGCGAAAGCGAAGCCGGCGATGGTTTCGACGCCTTCGGGGATGGCGTAGGCGCCGGCCTTTCCGGGGGGATAGAGGAGGAGGGTCTTCATGTCCTTGGAGAACAGGACGCCGTCCCGGACGGTGCAGTGCAGGGCGTCGTCCGGCATCCGGAATTCCGCGAGGGCGTCGCAGCCCTGGAAGGCGTTGGCTTCGATTTCGGCGAGGGTGGCGGGCAGGGTGACGGAGAGCAGCCCGGTGCATCCCTGGAAGGCAAAGTACCCGATGGAGACCACGGGGCAGCCGCCGAGGGTGGCCGGAACCACGATGTCACCTTCCGTCGGGCCGTCGGTGACCACGGCGGTGCCGTCGACAAGTTCGTACGTCCAAAGGGACTCGTCTTGTGATTCGCCGCCGCCGCCGTCCCGGGCAGGCGACCCCATCCAGCCGTCCGCCTTTTCCATTCCGGCCGGTGCCGGGGCAAGCGCCAAGGCCCAAACCAGCCCCACCGCCGCCGCAACCGAATGCCATGCCGTGTTTTTCATGTGCGAGTGTTCCCTGTGCCGCGAACGGAAAAACCAACGCCCCGTTCCGACCGCGGACCATCTTCTTCCGCCTCCCCCTTTGCATCAAGGCCAAAGTTCGGGAGCCCGGGTTCCGCCGGGGCCGCCGGGAAATCCGGCGCGTGGCCGGGCGCGGTGCTGATCCTGCTCTTCGGGCTCTTCTTCGGGGCGGTGGCGGCGCGCATCGTCGGCATCGTGGGCAGCAGCAACTCCCCCGTCTCCGGCATGACCATCGCCTCCATGCTGGGCACCACCCTCGTCTTCAAACTGATCGGCCTGGGCGGCCCCGCGGGCATGGTCGGCGCCATAGCGGTGGGCGCCGTCACGTGCATCGTCATGACCATCGCGGGCGACACGTCCCAGGACCTCAAGACCGGCTTCCTCCTCGGCGCGACCCCCAGCAAGCAGCAGATCGGCGAGATCATCGGCGTGGTCGCCTCGGCCGCGGTGATCGGCGGGATCCTGCTCCTGCTCAATTCCGCATGGGGGTTCGGGTCGAAGGAGCTCTCCGCGCCGCAGGCCACGCTGATGAAGATGCTCGTGGAAGGCGTGATGTCCGGCAACCTCCCCTGGACGCTGATCTTCATCGGGTCGTTCCTCGCGGTCGCGGTCGAGATGCTGGGCATCCCCGTGCTGCCCGTCGCGATCGGCCTTTACCTGCCGCTGGAGCTATCCACGACGCTCATGGCCGGCGGCGCCGTCCGCTGGCTGGCCGATTGGTACAACCGCCGGAAGGGCCGCGAAGGCGGCGCCGGCATCCTCTTCTGCTCCGGCCTGGTCGCCGGCGAAGGCCTCGTCGGCATCCTCCTCGCCCTTGCGGCCGTCGCGGGCCTCGGCGGCAGGCTCGACCTCTCCGCCCGCCTGTCCACCGGCCCAATCGGCGGCGTCGGCCTGCTGGTCCTCCTCTCCGCCCTCGTCCTGTGGTACGCCAGGGGGCGGACCAGTGACAAGTGACAAGCGCGCCCTGCGGGCGGAGTGTCGGTTGAAAGGTTGAAAGGTTGAAAAGTTGAAAGGTTGAAGGGTTGAAAAGTTGAAAGGTTGAAGGAGGACTCTTCAACGGATTCCATCAACTTTTCCCCTTTTCAACTCTTCACCCTTTCAACCCTTCAAGGTGGTACGCCCTGCGGGCGCAAAGGATGACGCTTCAACGGATTCCCTCAACCTTTCAACCTTTCAACTTTTCAAGGCTGTGCGCTCTGCGGGCGGAGTGTGAAAAGGGAAGCGGGTGGAGGGCGGGGTTGACGGTAGGATGGAAACATCCTAGATTATGGGAAGGAAAGGCAAGGTCAAGGTCGTTGCATGATTGTGGATAGCAGCAAGATTGTTTCGTTGTCTGAGGCGAACCGGAATTTTTCGGCCGTCGCCAGGCAGGTCGACCGGGACGGGCGCACGGTGATTTTCAAGCGGAACCGTCCGAAGTATCTCGTCATCGATCTGGATGGGGTGGATTACCTCGACCTGTCGGAGGACGAGCGGATCGAGGTCGTCGCCCGCCGCGTGATGAGGCGCCACAAGGGCGCTTTCCTGGAATTGGCGAAATGACCAAGTTCTCGAAGGACAAGGTGCTGCTCCTCCACCGGTACATCGCGGCGGAGACCGGCGGCGCGGAGGGCGTGCGCGACGAGGCACTGCTGGAATCGGCCCTGGAAGCGGCGTTCGCCACGTTCGACGGCCGGGAGCTGTACCCGTCAAAGGAGGAAAAGGCGGCGCGGCTCGGGGCGTCGCTCGTCGCCAACCACGCTTTTCTCGACGGCAACAAGCGCATCGGCATGTACGTGGTGCTGACGTTCCTCGAAACGAACGGGGTGCGCCTCGACTGCAGCGACACCGACATCGTGCGCGCCGGGCTCGCCCTCGCCGACGGGTCGATGGGGTACGAGGGGCTGCTCGGGTGGATCAGGGAGCGTTGCGCCCGCGGGGCGCAGCGCAGTGAAAAGTGAAGAGTGACAAGTGACAAGATGCGGTGGGCCAGCGCCCTGCGGGCGCAGTGACGAGTGACGAGTTTGCGGTGCCGCCCTGCGGGCGGTTTGGTGGGGCGAGCTCTCCGAGCGAGCCGCGCGGAAGAGGGAGGAGTGCGCGGGGAGTTTGTCAGATTCAGAGGGCGGCGGACGTGCCGAGAGCATGGACGCCATGCATGAAGAAACGAGAGGATGGTTGATGGTGGGTTGATTTGCACGGGAAAGCGGGCGCGCGGAAGGATGAAGGACGAAGTGCGGTGTGCCCCTCGGGGGGGAAAGCACGGGCGGGAAGAAAAAGACTGCCCGCAGGGCGCTCCGCCCATTTGTCACTCGCACTTGTGACACCGGCCGTGGCGGAGCACGGCCCTCCCGCGTGGGGCCAAATGCAATCGCCATGGCGGAAGGGCAGGATGCCAGAAAAATTGCTTTCCCGGAAGTTAGTGAAATCGAAGGGCTGGGTATAATTGCGGAGAACACGGAACCAGGACAGGAGAAACGGCATGAACGGAAACGGCGAGATGACCCGGCAGGAAGATGCATCGGCAGAAAACACTAGTGAAATGACTGCCAACAGACTCCTCAAGGAGCGACTGCGGAAAATCCTTGCCACCCTCCCCGAGCGGGAACGCGAAGCCCTCACCCTCCGCTTCGGGCTCGACGATGGGCATCCGCGCACGCTCGAGGAGGTAGGTCGGAAATTCACGGTCACCCGCGAACGCATCCGCCAGATTGAGGCCAAGGCCCTCCGCAAGAGGGGTCTCAAAGACAAGGAAGGCTGAAGCCGAATTTCACTTTCCTCTTGCCATCGGGAGGAGTGGGCGGATATAATCAATTTTGATATGAAATGGCGCAAACAGGAGATATCAACACAGGAGGAACACCATGGGTGACAACGAAAAACGGATCCAGAAAAAGAATGAAGCGTCCGAAAACACGGGTGAACCGACCGTCGGCAACCTCTCCAGGGAGCGCCTGCACAAAGTTCTTCCCACCCTCCCCGAGCGGGAACGCGAAGTCCTCAAGCTTCGCTTCGGGATTGGTGATGGCGTCCCCCGTACGCTCGAAGAAGTCGGCAAGACATTCATGGTCACCCGCGAACGCATCCGCCAGATCGAGGCCAAGGCCCTCCGCAAGGAGTTCGACCATCCACTTCGAATGCGCCTGCCAGAAGATCAAATTCCGAGCGAACGGCCCCCGCAAGCGAACCCTTCGAATCCTGCCCAGGAAGGCGATGAACCATGAAGGAAGCACGACGCGGGTGAAGCCCTCCTTTTTCCGGCATTCCGTCCGGTATTCCAGAAAACATGTTGAAAGCGCGGAGGGGTTCTGGGAGAATCGGAAAGGTTTCCGGTTCCCGCGAATCGTCTTGAACCGGGTCCGCAACGAAAGGACGCGCAATGGCTGACACGATGTTCGACATGTCAAATGCGGTTTCGACGGAAGACCTCCGCAAACTGCTGGTTTTGCAGGTGAAGAAGCTCATGGAGGACCCGGGGCTTGCGCGGAAGCTGCCGCCGTTGATGGTATGGGGGGCGCCGGGCATCGGCAAGAGCTCCATCATGCGCGGGGTGGCGGAGGAGCTGGGGATCGGGTTCATCGACGTGCGGCTGGCGCAGCGCGAGCCGGTGGACATCCGCGGGCTGCCGGTCCCCGACAAGGAGAGCAAGAGCGTGGCGTGGTACGTCTCGGACGAGTGGCCGCGCGACCCGGCGTCGAAGGGCATCATCCTGTTCGACGAAATCACGGCGGCGGACCGGTCGCTGCAGGTGGCGGCCTACGAGCTGATCCTCGACCGGCGCCTGGGCGACCTCTACGCGATGCCGGACGGCTGGTACGTCTGCGCCGCCGGCAACCGGGTGGAGGACGCCGCGGTGGCCATGACCATGAGCTCGGCCCTCGCCAACCGCTTCCTGCACGTGGAGCTGCGCGAAGACCCCGACCTCTGGACCAAGTGGGCGCTGCGCAACGGCGTCGATCCCGCCGTCATCGGGTTCATCCGCTACCGTCCGTCCCTCCTGTTCCGCCACGAGGGCGAGAACCTCGAACGCGGCTGGCCGAGCCCGCGGTCCTGGGACCGCGTGAGCGCGATGCTGGGGGTGGTGGGCGAGGACGAGACCCTGCTGGCGCGTGTCGTCAACGGCCTCGTGGGCAACGCGGCGGGCACGGAGTTCCTGGCGTTCCGCAAGGTGATGCAGGAGATGGACGACGTGCGCGAGCTGATGCTGGACCCCGGCATGGAGGTCAAGATCCCGGCGCAGGCCGACCGCCGCTACGCGATGTGCAGCGCGGCGGCGGCGTACGTCTGGAGCGGCAAGGACGCCGACGAGCAGCGGCGCCTCCTCGACGGCTTCTTCCGCATCGCCATCGCGCTGCCCGGCGACTTTTCGGCGATGCTGATGGCCGACGCGATGCGGTCCGACGACGAGAACGGGACGGACACGCGGCGCATGCAGGCGCTCTTCGAGCATCCGTCGTTCAAGGAATGGACCGACAAGCACGGCCTGGCGATGCGCAAGCGCATGAAGGGCGTACCGGCCGGCAAGGGCGGCAAGGGGAAGAAATAGCGATGGCCGGAGACTCCCCCCGAAACGAGGTGACGCAGGAGCTTCTCGACGAGGTCGAGGCCGGGCTGGTGGAGGACCGCCGGGCCCTGCTCGCCCGGATGCCGTTCATCGGCAGCGTCCTGATGCACCTCGAACTGGAGGCGCGGGCGGGCATGCCGATGCCGACCGCCGCCACGAACGGGGCGAAAATCCTGTTCGACCCGTTCTTCTACAAGAGCCTGAAGGAAGGCGAGCGCCTGTTCGTCATCGCCCACGAGGCCTGGCACTGCGCGCTGTTGCACTTCGCCCGTACCGGCGACCGCCACCGGGTGCTCGCGAACATCGCCCAGGACCTCGAAATCCATTTCGTCCTCATGGACGAACTGAAGGCGCTCAAGATGGAAGAGCCCTTCGTGCTGCCCCACGACCCCGCCTGGAAGGGCCTGTCGTTCGAGGAGATTTACGAGAAGCTCATCGAGTCCGGCATGGTGCAGTTCACCGACGGGGCGGGCGCCGACGGGGGGGAAGGCGACGGAGAAGGGCAGGGCGACGGAGCGGGCGGCCCAGGCGCCGCCGGGCGGGAGCGGATTCCCAGCGCCGGGCGCTGGACGGAGGGGAAGGAGACGCCGAACCTCAAGCGGCACGGCCACGAGGGGTTCGACGCGCGCTGCGAGGCGACCGGCGGGGAGGAGGAGGGGGCGGGGGAAGTCTCCGACGCCGAGATGCGCCGCCGCGTGGAGGGGATGCGCGAGGCCATCACGCAGGCCGCGATTGCCGTCGAGCGGCGGCAGGGGACGCTCCCCGCGCACCTCCGGGCAATCGTGGACGCCGTGGTCAAGCCGCAGCTGGACTGGCGGAAGCTGCTGCGCCGCTTCGTGACCTCGGCCTACGGCGGGAGCCGCCGCTGGCTGCCGCCCTCGCGCCGCCACGTCTGGCAGGGGCTCTACCTCCAGTCGATGCGCACCGAACTCCTCCGGGCGTGCGTCGCCGTGGACACGAGCGGCAGCTGCACCGGCGACCTGCCGCAGTTCTTCTCGGAGCTGGGGGCGCTCCTCGGCAGCTTCGGCCACTACGAAATCACCGTCATCCAGTGCGACGCGGAAGTCGGGAGCGTCGAAACCTTCACCTCCGACCGGCCGCTCCCGAAGGACTACAAATGGAAGGCCACCGGCGGCGGCGGCACCTCCTTCGTCCCCGTCTTCGACTACGTCAAGGCCCACGGGATGCACCCCGACGTCCTCGTCTACGTGACCGACGGCTACGGCGACGCCCCCGAGAAGGCCCCGCCCTATCCCGTCCTGTGGGTGCTGACGGAGGACGGCACCGAGGACTTCGCCCCTTGGGGGCAGAAAATCCACCTCAACGTGCCCCACGCTTGACGGTCGCGGGAGGGACACGATGGAAGAAGATGCGTTATCCAAGCCCGGAGCGGTGAAGAAGCTCCAGAAGTTCGGCAAGCCCGGCGAGCCGATCGAGGCCGGGGCCTGGAGCGGGCGGTCGGACATCGAGCGCGCGGAAATCCGGTCGGGGGTCACGGAAATCGGCGCGAGAGCCTTCAAGGACTGCACGTCCCTGAAGGCGGTCGTCATTTCCGGAAGCGTGAAGTCAATCGGGGCTGCTGCCTTCATGGGTTGTACTTCCTTGAAGTCGGTCGCCATTCCCGTTGGCGTCACGGGAATCGGGACGTGGGCGTTCAGGAATTGCACCTCCCTGGAGTCGCTGTCCATTCCCGCGGGCGTGACGGAAATCGGGCAGGGGGCATTCGGGAATTGCACCTCCCTGAAGTCGGTTGCTATTCCCGCGGGCGTGAAGGAAATCGGGAAGAGAGCGTTCGAATATTGCACCACCTTGAAGTCGGTTGCCGTTCCCGCGGGCGTGAAGGACCTCACCGAAACGTTCATTGGATGTTCCTCTCTGGAGACGGTCGCCATGCCCGATGGAGTGACGACAATCAAGGGTGCGTTCCAGGATTGCAGCGCATTGAAGTCGGTGGCCATTCCCGCGGGGGTGAAGGAAATCGGGGATGGGTCGTTCGCGCTCTGCACCTCCCTGGAGTCGGTCGTCATTCCCGAGGGCGTGACGGGAATCAAGACCAGCGCCTTCATAAAATGCACCTCTCTGGAGTCGGTTTCCATCCCCGGAAGCGTGCAGAGCATCGGAAGGAACGCCTTCTGGGACTGCACCGCCTTGAAATCGGTCGCCATCCCCGAAGGTGTCCAAGTCATCCCGTACTGCGCGTTCAAAGGCTGCACCTCCCTGGAGTTTGCTGCAATGCCCGCAAGCACGACCGACATCGCGCCGCATGCGTTCGCCGAGTGCCCGGCCCTCCGGGAAATCGTGTTTCCCGAGGGGCTGGCGTACATCGGCGAAGGCGCGTTCCGGGGAGCGGGATTGCGGACCGTCACCCTGCCCTCCAACCTTGAGGAGGTCGGGGCGGGCGCGTTCGCCGGTTGCGGCGACCTCGAAACGGTACTGGCGCCGCATGGGCTGGAGGTGGACCGGGTGTCGCAGTTCAGGGGGTGCAGGAAGCTGAAAGAAATCCTGCGGTACTGACGCGAATGATGGGGTTAGAGCGGTTTAAGAAATAGTGTAGCGCCTGTTTTGTCTTCCAGACAGGTAGGGCGAGCTCTCCGAGTGAGCCGTTCCAACCGTCTGTGCGGCTCGCACGGAGTGCTCGCCCTACCGTGCCATGTCACACTTCGGCCATGCTATTTCTTAATTCGCTCTAGTTGTCTCACGCAGAGGCGCGGATAGACAGAGGCTCAGAGGGCTTGGGGGACGGAAAGCACAAAAGGACAGATAGAAAGGGCAACCTCCTTCGGAGGCGGCAAAAGCGTGTGGGAGGAGGCTGTCCTTGGGGCATCGGGGAGTGCGAAGCTCTTTTTCCCCTCTCCGAGAGGGGGGTGCCGCCCTGTGGTCGGGTTTTCATGGAGAGTGGTTGTCGGAGAATGGAAAGGGCGGCGGGGGGTGTACTGCGGGATGCCGTCGGGGAGGGGCATTCCGCTTTGCCGGGAACGGAAGGGGTTGTCCTTCTTGATCTTCGGGGTATGTGGGGATTGTTGCGACGGCCATCCGCAGTACTCCCCCCGTCGCGGCCCCTGGCGCCGGACTTGGATTCTTCTTGTGCCCTCCATCCATGGCCGCGCCACCCCCCTCTCGGAGGGGGGGCGGGGGCTGGCGCGTGGGTGAGACGCTCCGCGGAGACAAACGTTTGCCGTGGCGGGGAGGCGGGGGTGTGGTAGGATGCGGAGGAGCAAGGTGTTCCCGATGAAGAAAGATGCAACGGCTAAGAAGGTCCACAAGTTCGGCAAGCCCGGCTTCCCCATCAGGGAAGAGGCGTATCTCTACCGGAAGGACATCGAATGCGTGGAAATCAAGGACGGGGTCACGGGCATCGGGGACCGGGCGTTCAAGAAATGCTCGAATCTCCGTGAAATCCGCATCCCGGACAGCGTGGCGTCCATCGGCGAATTTGCCTTCCTGAAGTGTTCCGCCCTGGAGTCGGTCGCCATTCCCGAAGGCGTGGAGAAAATCGCGGACGGTACGTTCCTGGATTGCACCGCCCTGAAGGAGGTCGCCATTCCCGATGGGGTGGTGAGAATCGGGGAGCATGCGTTCAGGTCGTGCAAATCCCTGGTGTCGATCGACATTCCCAAGGGGGTGACGGATATCGGGGTCGTCGCGTTCATGTGGTGCACCGCCCTGAAGTCGCTGGCCATTCCCGCGGGCGTGAAGGAAATCGGGATATGGACATTCAGGGAGTGCACCGCCCTGGAGTCGATCGAAATCCCGGGCAGCGTGAAGAAAATCGAAGGCGGCGCGTTCAGGGGCTGTACCGCCCTGGAGTCGGTCGTCATCCGCGAGGGCTTGACGAAAATCGGGACGGCGGCGTTCCTTGACTGCTCCTCCCTGGAGTTCGTCGCCATTCCCGCAAGCACGACCGAGATCGGGCCGCATGCGTTCGAGGGGTGCAAGGCCCTCCGGGAAATCGTGTTTCCCGAGGGTCTGGCGTACATCGGCGAAGAAGCGTTCCGCAGAACGGGATTGCAGGCGGTCACCTTGCCCTCCACCGTCAAGAAGGTCGGGGCGGGCGCGTTCGCCGGTTGCCGCGACCTCGAAATGGTACTGGTGCCGCATGGGCTGGAGGTGGACCGGGGGGCGCACTTCAGGGGGTGCGGGAAGTTGAAGGAAATCCTGCGGTACTGACGCGGATAGCGGGGGCGACGGGCCTGTTTCCGGTTTTCCAATGATTGGAAAAATGTTTCGGCATTATTCCAACGATTGGAAAAAATGTTTCCAATCATTGGAAACTTTTCTTGGGATGCGGATATGACGCGGCGGCAAACGTTTGCCGTGACGGGAACTCGGGCGTTTGATATAATACAAGAAACCAAGGAGTTCCCGTGAAAGACGAAGTTGCAGCGGCGAAGAAGGTCAACAAGTTCGGCAGGCCCGGCGCCCCCATCAAGGCGAAGGCGTACCAGCAGCGCAAGGACATCATGGCCGTCGCCATCAAGGATGGGGTGACCGCCATCGGCGAGCTTGCCTTTGCCGGGTGCGACTGCCTGGAGTCGATCTGTATTCCGGCCAGCGTGGCCGAGATCGCCCCGGACGCGTTCGAAGGCTGCACCTCGCTCAAGAAGGTGGACTACGCCGGGACCGCCTGCCGCTTCGAGGGCGGGGCGATGCTGTCCGGCGACGGCAAGATCCTGCTCCGCTGGCTCCCCGCGTTCGCGGAGGTCCGCTTGCCCGATGGCGTGGTCGAAATCCGGAAGGAGGCGTTCAAGGGCTGCAAGGCCTTGAAGTCGGTCGTCCTCCCGGGAAGCGTGAGGAAAATCGGGGATCTGGCGTTTTGCGATTGCACGGCCCTGGAGTCGATCCGCATCCCCGAGGGGGTGGAGGATATCGTCTCCGCACCCGACAACAATTTCGGATATGGGGGCGGATGGTTCGCCGGCTGCAGCTCCTTGACGACGGTTGAGATCCCCAGAAGCGTAAATGCCTTCAAGACAGCGTGGGGTTTCAGGGGTGCGTTCGAACATTGCAGCTCCTTGAGGTCGATCACCATTCACGAGGGCGTGCAGGAAATCGACTTCAGGGCGTTCCGCTATTGCAAAGCCCTGAAATCGGTTGTCATCCACGAGGGCGTGAAGAGAATCGGGGACCGCGCTTTCGAGGGGTGTGCCGCCCTGGAATCGCTGGCCATTCCCGGGAGCGTGACGGAGATCTGGCGAAATGCGTTTGACGGATGCACCCAGTTGACGAAAATCGAATATGACGGTCCGGCGTACCGGTTCGAGGGCGGGGCCATGCTTTCGGGCGACGGCAAGGAGCTCCTGCGCTGGATGGGGTGGCTGCCGGCATTCTCAAAGGTTGCGGAGATTCCCGCGGGCGTGACGCTCATCAGGGATCGCGCGTTCAAGGAGTGCACTGCCCTGGAGGCGGTCGAGATTCCCGCGGGCGTGACGACAATCGGGGATGAGGCGTTTTGCGGGTGCAAGGCCCTGGAGTCGGTCGCCATTCCCGCGACCGTGACGCAAATCGGGGCGGACGCGTTCCGGGGTTGCAACTCGCTGGGATTGGCCATTGTGCCTCCGGGGAAATACAGCGATCCTCGGACAGGGACGTTCCCGTCTTTCACGCGCATCAAAACGATCGGGGAAGAAGCGGCCCCGACGAAGGTCTTCAAGTTCGGCAGTGCAGGCGCCCCAATCGGGAGAATGGCGTATCTCGACCGCATGGACATCGAATGCGTGGAAATCCTGGACGGGGTCACGGAGATCGGCGAAGAGGCTTTCAAGGGATGCAGGTGGCTCCGGGAAATCCGCATCCCGGACAGCGTGACGGCCATCGGGAAGAAAGCGTTCTATGGGTGTACCGCTTTGGAGTCGATCGACATCCCGGGCAGCGTGAAGGAAATCGGGGAATTCGCGTTCACGGGGTGTACCTCCTTGGCGTCGGTCGTCATTTCCGAGGGGGTAGTGAAAATCGGGTGCGACGCCTTCAGCGACTGTGCCGCCTTGAAGTCGGTCGCCATTTCCGAAGGCGTGGTGGAAATCGGGGACGGCGCCTTCAAGGACTGCCGCGCACTGGAGTCGGTCGTCATTCCCAAGGGGGTGACGGAAATCGGATACGGCGCCTTCAAGGGCTGCACCTCCTTGGAATCGCTGGCCATTCCCGGGAGCGTGACGGAGATCTGGCGAAATGCGTTTGACGGATGCACCCGGTTGACGAAAATCGAATATGACGGTCAGGCATACCGGTTCGAGGGCGGGGCCATGCTTTCGGGCGACGGTCAAAAGCTCCTGCGCTGGATGGGGTGGTTGCCGGCATTCTCCAAGGCCGCGGAGATTCCCGCGGGCGTGACGGAAATCGGGCGTCGCGCCTTCGAGGATTGCACCGTCCTGGAGTCGGTCGAGATTCCCGCGGGCGTGGCAGTCATCGGGAATGACGCGTTCGATATGTGTACCGCCTTGAAGTCGATCGTCATTCCCGAAGGCATGGAGAAAATCGGAGATCACGCGTTCGGTGGGTGCAAGGCCCTGGAGGCGATCGCCATTCCCGAAGGCGTGGAGAAAATCGGGGATAAAGCGTTCTCGTACTGCTACGCCTTGAAGTCGATCGCCATTCCCGCGGGCGCGACGGAAATCGGGGATGAGGCGTTCATCGACTGTGACGCCTTGGAGTCGGTCTTCATTCCCGCGGGCGTGACGGCCATCGGGAAGTCTGCGTTCGCTGGGTGTGCCGCTTTGGAGTCGATCGCCATTCCCGAAGGCGTGGAGAAAATCGGGGCTTACGCGTTCGCTGGGTGCCGGGGTCTCCGGGAAATCGCATTTCCGGAGGGACTCAAGCATATCGGTGAAAGCACGTTCAAGAGGACGGGGGTGCAGACGCTCACCCTGCCCTCAACGGTCGAAGAGGTCGGGAAGAGTGCGTTTGCCGAATGTGCCGACCTCGTGACGGTGCTGGTGCCGCAGGGACTGCAGGTGAAAAAGAGTGTGCACTTCCCGGATTGCCCGAAGCTGAAAGAGATCCTGCGGTACTGACGCGAATGGTGGGGAAAGCCATCCCGCGCAGAGGCGCGGGGGCTTGTGGGGGCCGGAAGGCACAAAAGGACAAAAAGGGCAGGAAGACGGGCCTGTTTCCGGTTTTCCAATGATTGGAAAAATTTTTCGGCATTTTTCCAACGATTGGAAAAAATGTTTCCAATCATTGGAAAATTCTCCTGGGGCGCGGTTCCGCCGCGGCGGCAAACGTTTGCCGTGACGGGAATGTGGGGGTTTGATATAATATAGACAACCAAGGAGTTCCCGTGAAAGACGATGCGGTTGCAAAGAAGGTCAACAAGTTCGGCAAGGCCGGCGCCCCCATCAAAGCCAAGGCGTACCGCAACCGGAAGGACATCGAATGCGTGGAAATCAAGGACGGAGTCACGGCCATCGGAGAGCGGGCGTTCGAGGGATGCGCGAATCTCCGGGAAATCCGCATCCCGGCCAGCGTGAAGTCCATCGACGGAGCGGCCTTCCATGGGTGTACCGCCTTGGAGTCCATCGCCATTCCCAAAGGCGTGGAGGAAATGAGGTATGGCGCGTTCGCTAAATGCACCGCCCTGAAGTCGGTCGTCATGCCCGCAAACCTGAAAACAATCGAGAACAAGACATTCTTGGGCTGCACCGCCCTGGAGTCGGTCGTCATCCCTGAGGGTGTGACGGCCATCAAGGTCCTCGCGTTCAAGGATTGCACGGCCCTGAAATCGGTCGTCATTCCCCCGACCGTGTCCTCAATCGGGGAGGAAGCGTTCGAAGGCTGTTCCGCCTTGGCATCGGTCGTGCTCTTCTCGGGCGTGACGGGAATCGGGGAGAGCGCGTTCAAGGATTGCACGGCGCTGAAATCGGTCGTCATTCCCCCGACCGTGTCGTCCATCGGGGAGGATGCGTTCGAAGGCTGTTCCGCCTTGGCATCGGTCGTGCTCTCCGCGGGCGTGACGGAAATCGGGAAGGGCGCGTTCTGGAATTGCACCGCCCTGGAGTCGGTAGACATCCCAGGTAGCGTGAAGATAATCAGACGGTATGCGTTCGGCAATTGCACCTCCTTGAAGACGGTTGCCCTCCGCGAGGGCGTGACGCAAATCGGGAACTCGGCATTCGAGAACTGCAGTGCCCTGGAGTCGGTCACCATTCCCGCGAGCGTAACGAAAATCGGGGATGAGGCGTTTACTGGTTGCATTTCCCTGAAGTCGGTCACCATTGCCGATGGAGTGGCGGAAATCGGAAGTGGCGCATTTGCAGACTGCACCTCCTTGGAGTCGATGGCCATTCCCGCGAGCGTGGCGGTGGTTGCCGGAAATGCATTCGACAGATGCTCCCGATTGATGAAAATCGAGTATTCCGGCCCGGCATTCCGGTTCGAGGGAGGTGCCATGCTTTCCGGCAACGGCACGAAGCTCCTGCGCTGGAGGGGCTGGTTTCCGGAATTCTCCAAACACGCCGTGGTGCCCGATGGCGTGACGGAAATCGGGGATGGCGCGTTCAGGGATTGTACCGCCTTGAAGTCGGTCGCCATTCCCGCGGGCGTGACGCAAATCGGGAACTCGGCATTCAAGCACTGCAGTGCCCTGGAGTCGGTCGATCTCCCCGGCGGCGTGAAGGAAATCGGATACATGGCGTTCGACCGCTGCCGCGCCCTGAAGTCGGTTGCCATACCCGAAAGCGTGACGGCCATCGGGAAGGACGCGTTCGGGGGGTGTACCGCTTTGGAATCGATCGAGATTCCCGCGGGTGTGACAGAAATCGGGGAGAGAGCGTTCGCGGGGTGCAACACTCTCCGGGAAATCGTGTTCCACGAAGGACTCAAGCACATCGGCGAAGATTCGTTCTGCTGGACGGGGGTGCAGACGCTCACCCTGCCCTCTACGCTCGAAAAGATCGGGAAGAGTGCGTTTGCCGAATGTGCCGACCTCGTGACGGTGCTCGTGCCGCCGGAAGTGGAGGTAAACCGGCGCTCGCAGTTCTGTGGATGCGGGAAGTTGAAGGAATTCCAATACTATACCCCCGGGCAGACGGCCCCCGACAGCCAAAACGGAGCCCCCGCCCAGTCCAAGGCGCCACCGAATGCCAGCAAGTTCGGCAAGGCCGGGGGATCCATCAAGGCGAGGGCGTACCAGCAGCGCAACGACATCACGGCCGTCGCCATCAAGGAAGGGGTGACTGCCATCGGAGAACTCGCCTTCGCCGGGTGTCATTACCTGGAGTCGCTGTGGATACCGGCCAGCGTGGCCAAGATAGCCCTGGACGCGTTCGAAGGCTGCACCTCGCTCAAGTCGGTCGACTACGCCGGAACCACCTACCGGTTCGAGGGCGGGGCGATGCTGACCGGCGACGGCAAGGCCCTGCTCCGCTGGCTTCCCGCGGTCGCGGAGGCCCGGTTGCCCGATGGCGTTGCCGAAATCCGGCCGCAGGCGTTCGCGGGCTGTGCCGCCTTGAAGTCGGTCGTCCTCCCGGGAAGCGTGCGAAAAATCGGGCGGAATGCCTTCAGCGGCTGCAGCGCCCTGGAATCGGTCGCCATGTCCGAAGGGGTGACGGAAATCGGGAAGGATGCGTTCAGGGAGTGTACCGCCTTGAAGTCGGTCGCCATTCCCGCGGGCGTGACGCAAATCGGGCTTCGCGCCTTCCGCGGCTGCAGCGCCCTGGAATCGGTCGCCATGTCCGAAGGGGTGACGGAAATCGGGGAGGAGGCGTTCAGGGAGTGTACCGCTTTGAAGTCGATCGCCATTCCCGCGGGCGTGACCCAAATCGGGGATTGCGCCTTCGAGGACTGCGGTGCCCTGGAGTCGGTCGAGTTCCCAGACAGCGTGAAGACAATCGGGGCTTTCGCTTTCGCGGGCTGTGCCGCCCTGGAATCGCTGGCCATTCCCGGGAGCGTGACGGAGATCGGCAAGACTGCGTTTGACCGATGCACCCGGTTGACGAAAATCGAATATGACGGTCCGGCGTGCCGTTTCGAGGGCGGGGCCATACTTTCCGGAGACGGCAAGAAGCTCCTGCGCTGGAGGGGGTGGCTGCCGGCATTTTCCAAGGCCGCGGAGATTCCCGCGGGTGTGACGGAAATCGGGGCGTACGCGTTCAGGGACTGTGCCGCCCTGGAGTCGGTCGAGATACCCGTGGGCGTGACGGAAATCGGGGAGTACGCGTTCAGGGACTGTGCCGCCCTGGAGTCGGTCGAGATACCCGCCGGCGTGACGGAAATCGGGAGGCACGCGTTCGATGGCTGTTCGGCCCTGAAGTCGGTCTCCATTCCCGAGGGCGTGACGACCATCGGGGAATACGCATTCCGGGTATGCCACTCCTTGGAGTCAGTTTCCCTTCCCGAGGGGATGACGACCATCGGGGAGCATGCGTTCCAGTTCTGCTCGTCCTTGAAGTCGATCATCATTCCCGCGACCGTGACGGAAATCGGGGAGGACGCGTTCAAGGACTGCGGCTCGCTGGCTTCGGCCATCGTGCCTCCGGGTGTTTACAGCGATCCTCGGACGGGGACATTCCCGTCTTTCACCCGCATCAAAACGATCGGGGAAGAAGAAGCGGCCCCGAAGAAGGTCACCAAGGTCGGCAAGGCCGGTACCCCAATCAGGAAAAAGGCGTACCTCAACCGGACGGACATCGAATGCGTGGAAATCCGGGACGGTGTCACGGGTATCGGCGAAGGGGCGTTCGAGGGATACAGCCTCCGGGAAATCCGCATCCCGGACAGCGTGACGGAAATCGGGAAGGGGGCGTTCTCGGATTGCAAGGCTTTGGAGGCGGTCGTCATTCCCGGGGGAGTGACGGCCATCGGGGAGCGCGCGTTCGATGGGTGTACCGCTTTGGCGTCGATCGCCATCCCGGGCAGCGTGAAGGAAATCGGGGAATCCGCGTTCAGCTACTGTACCTCCTTGGCGTCGGTCGTCATCTCCGAGGGGGTAGTGAAAATCGGGTTCGCTGCGTTCAGAGACTGTGCCGCCTTGAAGTCGGTCGCCATTTCCGAAGGCGTGCTGGAAATCGGGCATGGCGCGTTTGATGGCTGTTCGGCCCTGGAGTCGGTCGTCATTCCCGGCAGCGTGAAGGAAATCGGATCCAATGCGTTCATGGGCTGTTCGGCCTTGAAGTCGGTGGTCATTACCGAGGGGGTGACGGAAATCGGGGGATGGGCGTTCAGGGAGTGCACCGCCCTGGAATCGCTGGCCATTCCCGGGAGCGTGACGGCAATCGTGCATTCTGCGTTTGACGGATGCACCCGGTTGACGAAAATCGAATATGGCGGGTCGGCGAACCGGTTCGAGGGAGGGGCCATGCTTTCCGAAGGCGGCAAGAAACTCCTGCGCTGGATGGGGTGGCTGCCGGCATTCTCCAAGGCCGCGGAGATTCCCCCGGGTGTGACGGAAATCGGGCGTGGCGCGTTCGAGGATTGCACCGTCCTGGAGTCGGTCTCCATTCCCGCGGGCGTGACAGCCATCGGGGACTACGCGTTCACGAGGTGTACCGCTTTGGAGGCGATCGCCATTCCCGAAGGCGTGGAGAAAATCGGGGATTGCGCGTTTAATAGGTGCGCAGCTCTCCGAGAAATCGCATTTCCGGAGGGACTCAAGCATATCGGTGACCGTGCGTTCAGGCATACGGGGGTGCAGACGCTCACCCTGCCCTCAACGGTCGAAGAGGTCGGGGAGAGTGCGTTTGCCGGATGTGACGACCTCGTGACGGTGCTGGTGCCGCAGGGACTGCAGGTGAAAAAGAATGTGCACTTCCCGGATTGCCCGAAGTTGAAGGAAATCCTGCGGTACTGACGCGAATGGCAGGGAAAGCTGTCCCGCGCAGGGGTGCGGAGGGCTGGAAAGAAAGGAATGCCCGATGAAAGAAGATGCAGCGGCAAAGAAGATCAACAAGTTCGGGAAGGCGGGTTCGCCCATCCGGGACGGGGCGTATGTCAACCGCAAGGACATCGTGGCGGTGGAAATCAAGGAGGGCGCGACGGCCATCGGAGCCCGGGCTTTCAAGGGATGTACGGAGCTGCGGGAAATCCGCATCCCGGAAGGCGTGACGGAAATCGGGGTGCATGCGTTCGAGGACTGCACCGCCTTGGAGTCGATCGTCATTCCCGGGAGCGTGAAGGCCATCAGAGGGGAGTTTTTTGGGGGCGCATTCCGGGGGTGCACCGCCTTGAAGTCGGTCGTCCTTTCCGGGGGCGTGTCGGAAATCGGGGCCTGTACATTCGAGGAGTGTTCCTCCTTGAAGTCGGTGGTCATTCCCGAGGGTGTGGAGAAAATCGGCACTTATGCGTTCACGGGGTGCTCCGCCTTGGAGTCGGTCGCCATCCCCGGGAGCATGCGCGACATCGGGGAGGAGGTCTTCAGCGGTTGCACGGCCCTGAAGGCGGTCGTCCTTTCCGGGGGGATGACGCAAATCGGGAAGGGCATGTTCCGGGGGTGCACCGCCTTGGAGTCCATCGTCATCCCCGCCAGCGTGACGGAAATCGCTCCGGACGCATTCTGCGGGTGCGCCCGGCTGACGAAGATCGACTATTCCGGCCCGGCCTGCCGGTTCGAGGGCGGGGCGATGCTTTCCGCCGACGGCACGAAGCTCCTGGGGTGGATGGGGTGGGGGCCGGAATACGCGAAATCCGCGGATGTGCCCGACTCCGTGACCGAGGTGGGCCCAGGGGCGTTTAGGGATTTGCCCGAATTGGAAACAGTCCGGTTGCCCGATGGTTTGAAGAAAATAAGCGAGAATGCGTTCCGGGGCTGCCGCACCTTGAAGACGATCCCCATTCCCGGCGGGGTGAGGGAAATCGGGGAGCAGGCGTTCGAGTACTGCCGTGCCCTGAAGTCGGTCGTCATTCCCGCAGGAGTGGCGGAAATCGGAAAGGAGGCGTTCGATGGTTGCGACGCCTTGGAGTCGGTTGTCATTTCCCCGGGAGTGAAGGCCATCGGCGTTCGGGCGTTCGCTCGATGCAAGGCGTTGAAGTCGGTCGTCCTTTCCAAGGGCGTGACGGGCATCGGGATGTCCGCGTTCAGCGGCTGCAGCGCCTTGGAGTCGATATCCATTCCTGCGGGAGTGGAGACCATCGGGGAGCTGGCATTCAGTGAATGCCGTGCATTGAAGTCGGTCGTCCTTTCCGAGGGAGTGATGCGCATCGGGCAGTGCGCGTTTGCCCGCTGCAGCGCCTTGGAGTCGGTGGCCATCCGCCCCGGAATGAAGGCCATCGGGGTGTTCGCCTTTGGTGAATGCAACGCCCTCTCTTCCGTTACGTTGCATCCGGGGACGCAGTACACCAAAGCGGGGAACGGGGCTTCGTTCCCGCCGCACACCCATGTCGTCGTCCAAAAGAAGGACTGGCCGGCGGACGAGGGGCCCGGGCTGTTCGAGTTGCCCCGGCTGTTCGAGTTGCCGAAGGAGAACGCGTTCGGGGAGGCGGGAGAGCCCATCAAGGAGAACTTCTATCGCGGCCGCGCGGAAATCGAGGTTGCGGAAATCCGCGATGGCGTGACGGCCATCGGCAACCGGGCGTTCTCGGATTGCATGAACCTGCGGGAAGTACGCATTCCGGGGACCGTGCGGGAAATCGGGATTGCCGCGTTTGCGGGGTGCACCTCCCTGGAGTCGGTGTCCATCCCCGAAGGGGTGGAGGCCATCAAGGGCGTGGCATTCCGGGGGTGCACCGCCTTGAAGTCGGTCGTCATTGCCCCGGGCGTGGCAGAAATCGCCTCGAACGCGTTCGATGGGTGCGGGCTGTTGGAGGAGATCGGGTATTCCGGACCGGCCTGCCGGTTCGAAGGCGGAGCCGTGCTTTCCGCAGACGGCACGCGGCTCCTGCATTGGCGGGGGGGAGGGGCATTCGCGAAGGCCGCGACCGTGCCCGATTCGGTGGAAGAGGTTGGCCCGAAAGCCTTTCGGGACCAGGAGGAATTGCAATCGGTCCGGTTGCCCGCCGGCTTGAGGAAAATCGGCGACATGGCGTTCAATGGATGCTCCGCGTTGAAGTCGATCGTGATCCCGGAGGGCGTGAAGGCGATTTCGAGTGGAGCGTTCGAGCATTGCGACGCCCTGGAGTCGGTGGACATTCCCGGGAGTGTGACGACAATCGGGAGCCATGCGTTCTCCGGGTGTGCATTGAAGTCGGTTGTCATTCCCGGGAGTGTGACGAAAATCGGGTGCGGAACGTTCGAAGGCTGCAAGTCCCTGGAGTCGGTTGCCGTTCCGGATGGCGTGGTCGAAATCGAGATGGATGCATTCGCGGGCTGCAACTCCCTGAAGTCGGTGTCCCTTCCCGGGAGCGTGACGAAAATCGGGAATTTGGCATTCGCGAGCTGCTGCGCTTTGGGGGCGATCGACATTCCTGAGGGCGTGACGAAAATCGGGGGAGGGGCGTTTGCGGATTGCAAGGCGTTGAAGCAAATCGTCATTCCCGCGGGAGTGACAAAACTCGAGCCTTACCGGTTCGGATACGCGAACCACGCAACCACAGGCATCTTCGAAAGGTGCACATCATTGGAGACGGTCATCTTGCCCGCCAACCTGGCCGAAATCGGGGAACACGCATTCATGGGGTGCCATGCCCTCCGGGAGATTGTCTGGCCAGAGACCCTGAAACGCATCGGCGACAATGCGTTCAGGGGCACGGGACTGCGTACGGTCACCATTCCCGCCTCCGTCGAGAGCCTCGGTTCGACAGCCTTTGCCGAGTGCGACGACCTCGAGACGGCTATGCTGCCGCAGGGAGTGAAGGCAACCAAGGGGAGCCAATTCAAGGATTGCCCGAATCTGAAAGGGATCCTGCGGTACTGACGCGAATGGTGGGGAAAAGCCGCCCCGCGCAGAGGCGCGGGGGGCTTGGGGGACGGAAAGCACAAAAGGACAAAAAGGGCAGGGCGACGGGCCTGTTCCCGGTTTTCCAACGATTGAAAAAATTTTTCGGCATTTTTCCAACGATTGGAAAAAATGTTTCCAATCATTGGAAAACTTTCCGATGCTGCGGTTCCGCCGCGGCGGCAAACATTTGCCGTGACGGGAACGCTGGGGTTTGATATAATATAGAAAACCAAGGAGTTCCCGTGAAAAACGATGCATCTGCAAAGAAGATCAACAAGTTCGGCAAGCCCGGCGCCCCCATTGAGGCAGAGGAGTATTGCAACCGGAAGGACATCGAATGCGTGGAAATCAGTGACGGGGTCACGGCCATCGGCGATCGGGCGTTCCGGCGGTGCGAGAATCTCCGGGAAATTCGCATTCCGGGCAGCGTGACGGAAATCGGGAAGGAGGCATTCCACTTTTGCCACGCCTTGAAGACAATCGTCATTCCCGAAGGAGTGACGGAAATCGAAAAGGAGATGCTTGCTGGTTGCAGCGCCTTGGAATCGATTGTCATTCCCCCGGGGGTGAAGACCATCGGCGAGCGCGCGATCAGTGACTGCAAGGCATTGAAGTCGGTCGTCCTTTCCGAGGGTTTGAAGCGCATCGGGTGGGGCGCGTTTTCAGGCTGCACCGCCCTGGAGTCGATTGTCCTTCCCCCGGGGCTGGAGATCATCGGCGAGCACGCGTTCAGTCGCTGCCGCGCGTTGAAGTCGATTGTCGTACCCGCGGGAGTGCAGACCATCGGGGCGGGGGCCTTCGCAGAGTGTGATTCCCTTTCTTCCGTGACGTTGCACACGGGCACGAAGTACAGCAAATCGAGATGGAATCCCGTGTTCCCGTCGCACACCCAGATTGTCGTCCAAAAGAAGAGCAGATCGGCGGGCGCGGGAGCGAAGGACAACAAGTTCGGAAAGGCGGGGGCTCCCATCAAGGACAAGCTCTATTGCGGCCGCGTGGACATCGAGGTGGCGGAAATCCGCGACGGCGTGACGGCCATCGGCGAACGGGCGTTCGCGGATTGCGTGAACCTGCGGGAAGTCCGCATTCCGGGGAGCGTGAGGGAAATCGGGTGGGCCGCGTTCGATGGCTGCACGGCCCTGGAGTCGGTGTCCATCCCCGAAGGAGTGGAGGCCATCAAGGGCAGGGCATTCCGGGGGTGCACCGCCTTGAAGTCGGCCGTCATTGCCCCGGGCGTGGCAGAAATCGCCTCAAACGCGTTCGATGGTTGCGGACTGTTGGCGGAGATCGGGTATTCCGGACCGGCCTGCCGGTTCGAAGGCGGAGCCGTGCTTTCCGCAGACGGCACGCGGCTCCTGCATTGGAGAGGGGGAGGGGCATTCGCGAAGGCCGCGACCGTGCCTGATCCGGTGAAGGAGATTGGTCTGAGAGCCTTTCAGGACCAGAAGGAATTGGAATCGGTCCGGTTGCCAGATGGATTGGAGACCATCGCCCCGAACGCGTTCTTGGGGTGCCGCGCCTTGAAATCAATTGCCATCCCCGATGGTGTGACGGGAATCGGCGGCTGGGCGTTCAAGGGATGTACCTCCCTGGTGTCGATTGCCTTTCCCGCCAGCGTGAGGGAAATCGGCGAGTGGGCGTTCAAGGAATGCTCCGCATTGAAGGCGGTCGTGATTCCGGAGGGCGTGAAGGCTATCTCGACAGGAGTGTTCGACGAGTGCGGCGCCCTGGAGTCGGTGGACATTCCCGGGAGTGTGACGGAAATCGGGAACAGAGCGTTCTCCGGGTGTCGTGCATTGAAGTCGGTTGCCATTCCCGGGAGCGTGACGAAAATCAAGTTCAGCGCGTTTGCATACTGCTTCGCCTTGGAGGCGATCGACATTCCCGGGAGCGTGACGGAAATCGAAGGAGGGGCGTTTGAGCGTTGCAAGGCGTTGAAGCAGATCGTCATTCCCGGGGGAGTGACGAAACTCGAGGCTTGCCGGTCTTCGAACGAACCCGCAGGCATCTTCGAAGGGTGCGAATCTTTGGAGACGGTCATCTTGCCCCCCAACCTGACCGAAATCGGAGAAAAATCATTCATGAGGTGCCATGCCCTCCAGGAGATCGTGTTGCCCGAGAACCTGAAAAGCATCGGTGGAAATGCTTTCCTGGGAACGGGATTGCGTACGGTCACCATTCCCGCCTCCGTCGAGAGCCTCGGTTCGATGGCCTTTGCCGAGTGCCAAGACCTTGAGACGGTGATGCTGCCGCAGGGAGTGAAGGCGACAAAGGGGAGCCAATTCAAGGATTGCCCGAAGTTGAAGGAAATCCTGAGGTACTGAGGTGGCCATGGCAGGAATCCAGCAGACGATGGCGGGGTTGGCGGGGTGCGGGGGAACGGCGGCGGAGCTGTCGGCGTTCCTCTCCGGGGTCCGGGAAGAGGGCGGGGATGTGTTGCTGCGGCAGCTGGCGGGCGTCAGCCGCGACGCGGAGCGGTTGCTCTCGACGGACGTGCTCAAGGGGTGGCCGGAGGACGGTCTGGGGCTCTACGTGGACTTCCTGGCGGCGATGCCGTACCGGCCCGACCCGAAATGCATGCCCTGCGGGAAGAAGGAGCGGTTCATCGCGGCCGCGCTGGCCGACCGGTCCGTGCCCAAGGCCGCGCGCATCGTCCTGTGGCGGGCGTTCGCGATGAACGGCTTCCGCTTCCCCCGCTACGCGAAGGGCAGCTGGGACGTCCCCGCCGAGCTGCTCGACCACATGGCCGTCCGCGGCTGGGTGTGCGCCAGGCGCCTGGACGGCTGGCAGGACCTGCGCAATTCCGATCCCTCCTTCTTTTCCGAGCCCAAGGTTCCGGATTTCAAGACGGACTTCGAGAAGTCGGCGTGGGAGGCGATCGGCGAGGATTCGCCGTCGGGGCTCGTCATGCCGCTCGCGATCCTCGGGCAGGGGGTGCCGCTGCCGTTCTTCCGCGAGGTCCTGCGCGCGGGCGCCGTGAAGTGCCTCATCTACATCCTCTCGGACCCCGACCTGGCGTCCTTCCGCATGATGTCGCCGCGCGACCTGCTCTTCTACGTCTGCGCGAACTGGAACAACGACGCGTCGATCCCCGTCGTGTCGATGCTGGAGAAGGCCGAGCCGGGGCTGGTGGCGTCCGCGGTGGACTGCCACGGCCACAACGCCCTCTGGTACACCCTCTACCAGCGGGATTCCCGCGGCATCGCCACCCCCGCCGCCCGCCGGGAAATGGACCCCCTGGACGTCACCCTGATCAAGCTGGGGTGCGACCCCGCGAAGGAATGCTTCCTCGGCCTCAGCTGGCAGGACGTCGCCGAAGACGCCGAAGCCGTCGCGGCGTGGCAGGCCCGTTTCGGCACCGCCCCCGCAGGCAAGTGAGGGGGGAGGAGGGGGGAAATCTCATGCAGAGATGCTGGGAGGCGGAGGCGCAGATGGCTTATTCCCGGGCCCGGGTGGGTAGGGCGGGCAGTCCCCTGCCCGCCGCGCGCAAGAGACGCGGCACGAAGGCAAATGGGAATTTTTCCATGTGCCTGACAGGCTCATGGCGGCGAAGGGACTCGTCGCCCTACCCCGAAAACACTGTACTAGAGCGGTTACAAAAATAGTGTGGCCGCATTGGGAAGGGAGACCAAACTCCGATTTGTCCGATGCCTGCGCTAACGCTCCGGCAAAACTTTCCAATGGCTAGTTCCATGGCATTCCACAACGCGGGCAGCGACGGACGTCCCGTGCCCGGGACCTCCGTCGCGGCCCGCACGATGGACATTTTTCCCATTCCGGCCCGCAGAACATTCTCGCAAGTTTGCAAGGGGGGGCCAACGCTTCACTTCCCGAAATCGGAAAAATTCTCAGCCGTGTGCACAGCGACGGATGCCCCACATCCGGGGCATCCGTCGCTGCGCACATTGAAGTGCAGTTGAAGGAGCGGTTGGAACGCATCGCCGGAGCGTTAGCGGAGGCATCGGACAAATCGGAGTTTCACTGTTCCTGAGCGGACACACTATTTCTTGAACCGCTCTAGGCATTCCACCGCGGACGCGCAGAAGCGCGTCCCTCCCCGTGGAGAGCGCAAGGGTCGCGCTTCCACGCGACCATGTGGGTTGGGAAACGTCTGTGGAGCCACAGAAAAACTTATCCTCCCAGCCATGGATAATGACACGCTTATCCCGATTTTTGAAATGGCTTGAAGCCATCTGATACGAGGGCC
>JAEEGG010004233.1_pt1 | contig 34885 bp, 20 predicted proteins | sample 9134161 | NCBI WGS metagenome assembly JAEEGG01 (sample SAMN16246543, study PRJNA631951) | gut metagenome | biome: gut microbiome; feature: rumen; material: CR-attached | host: Bos | place: Iran: Karaj | collected 2018-10
CAACTCCTTTTGGTGTGATCCCTGCCATCATGGCAGAATCTTTGGGAGTTGCCGCCCTTTTTGGCCTCCCTCGCCCGGCCCTCGTATCAGATGGCTTCAAGCCATTTCAAAAATCGGGATAAGCGTGGAATTGTATGGCGTCCGGCATTCGCTGCCGGATGCCGTTTCGGGAGGGCCGCGCTTCGTCGCGGCCGGGCGAATGATGGGGGCCTGTCATGTTCCTGCGACCGCACATGGTCACGGCCCTGACGGAGCCGGAATCTCCCGTTGCGGTCGGACGATGTGTCGATGCGCATGAGGCGCCCGGCCACGGTTCGCGCCACGGTTCGGGCTTGACTTGCCGCTCCATTCCTGTGCATTCACCGGGATGTCCGGTATTTTGCAGGGTTTGTATTTGAAGGAAGGCGAGACATGAGAAAGAGCTGGAGAGATTGGTTCCGGTTTTCCAAAGACAAAATCGAGTTGCCGCCGGCGGAAGAGAGTCCGCTGTGGGAGGTGCGCGACCGGGTGCGGAAAGCCTTGGACGAGCGGAAGACGGATTTCTGCGCCTGGGCCGGCCTCCGCAGGCGGCATGGACCCTTCACGGAGTTGTTGAGGGATATTGATCCGGATATAGAGCAGCATGTGGACCCCCGCGACCTTGAGGAAGTGGAGCCGGAGGACGAGGGGAACATCTATTTCTTCGATGGCGTCATCCAGTCGCTTGCCCACGTCACGCTTCCGCCCGGCTTCCGTCTGGCCGCCAAACTGGAATCGTGCTGGGGCGATTCCCGTGCCGTCTTTTATGCGGAAGAAAACGGTCGCCTTCTGCCCCTGGAAAGCGCATTGCGCCTCGATGGAACCCCGGATGCCTACTGGGAAGCGGCCGTACTCTGGTTCGAAGTGGCCCAATTCGTCCGGTTCGGACATGCAAACTACGAGCACGAGGAAATCGTTCAGGACCTCCGCAGCTTTTTGCATAATTATTCATTCTCCCTGCATTATTCCGGAGAAGAGATTGTCAAGTCTTTGTCCGATGCCGCGCGCATGCAGCTGTATCAGATGATATTCCGCCCGGAAGTAAACCCCCTAGCAGATGGTTGCGAAGTGCGGTTCACGACATTCGCCCCCTTCCGGGGCTTCTCCCGCGTCCGTCTGTCCATCACGCAAAAAGATGCCGGAATCTCCATCGAGGTGGAATCTCTCGAACAAGTCCACTACCGTTGCCCTGTCATGTTCTGAAATCGGCGTCCCTATCCGCCTACAAACCATCTCCATGCAAAGACGTTATCCCGTGGAAGGCGGTCACAAGGATGTGCGTTGTTGGGTGGCCTGGGCGGCTTTTCGCCGGACGTTGACTGCCACCAGAGCCCCTGCGGTGAGAAGGAAGAGGATGAACAGGAAGAAGCCGTGCCCTCCCCCCTTGACATACACCACGAACGTCTTGGCCCGGAACGTCTTCCCGAATTTCCCCTTGGCGCGGATGATGATGGTGTATTCGCCGGGCTGTTCGTAGACATGATAACCGGTGGCGCCGCGATTGGAGGTGTCGTCCCCCCAGTCGATGGATATCTTCGTGTTGCTTTGCCGGACGGCAATCTCCAGTTCCTGTCCCAAGCCGATTTCGAAGGCCCCGTCCGCGAGGACATCAAGTTCTTCACCGTTGACACGGAACACGGCGGCACCGAAACGCTGCGGCGGAGGGGGTGCTTCTGATTCCGGCACATAAGGTTCTGGCGATGAAGAGGCAGCCGTCGGCGGATAATCCTCCTCTTCCACTGGTGGACGATGTCCGGTCACCGGCATTGGCGGAGGCGGAAGGCCTATGATGGAAAGCAGGGGACGGTCATCGGGAGTGTCGTACCAAAAGGTGCCCATATCCGGAAACAGAGCGCGGATTCCATCCTCCGAAATGTAATGCCGGACGGCGCTGTTCCGATCCGGGATGGACGCAAATTTCACGGGAACGGCCTGTCGACCGGATTTCCAAGCGCGGACGAGAAGATCGTCGGCCTTTTCGGCGGACCAGAAAGGGAGAAAGAGACTCTCTTTGACGAAATAGTTGTCTTCGGTGGCGGTGCAAAGCGGTGCGAACGCGGAGACGATGGCGTGGTCTTGCGAGATTTCCCGGGTGGTGAGATTCAGGTACCACCAGTCTATGTTGTCGTCAAGTTGTTCCTCCTTGTCGGGGAATGTCGGGTCGCCCCATGTCGTGTCGATGTGGTAGTACTGCCCGTCCAGGCAGGCGATGATCCAGGCGTGCGGACCGCCTTTTGTCTGCCCCACCACGATTGCGCTTTCGATGCCAAGCTCGCGGAGAAGGTATTGCGTTGCACACGCATAGCCCTGGCAAACAGTGCGTCCGTACAGGAATGGTCCGGCAACCGTTTGGTTCATGGGCGCGGATTTGTCGTAGTCGATTTCCCCGACAAGGGTCCTGTAGACGAATTTGGCCTTTTCGTAGTCGGATGCACCCGCCGGACATCCGCGGAGCAAATGACGGACACGGGCGTCGATGCGGCGCTGGATGGCCTCCCTCCGGATTTTGTCCATCGTGTACGTGGGGAGGAAAACAAGCTTCGAGGGCCCGAGCCGATAGGAGTAGTCGCCGCTCGTCCAAAAAAGTTCCCCATGGTCTGCCAGGACACCTTCATGGGCCTGTTGAAGAACGCCGGGTTTTGGCGTGGAAACCTCGATTTCCGCTTGGTGTTCCTCGATGCAGCGGAGGACTTCCCGGTAGACGGCCCGGGTTTCCCTGTCCGAATGGTTGAAGGCAATCATGTTCGTTGCCGCGGCATTCCGTATGGAAAGTGCGAACAGCGCCAGACCCATGGTGGCGAGACAACGGATGCCGGCATGCCGTTCGGTGGACTTGTCCTGAATGGTTTTCATCGTAGAATCGAGAATGCCCGCCCCCGTGAGAAAAAGCAAGGCCGCTTCGGCCGTCCGAACGCCATGGATTTGCATTCATTCCCGGCATTCGCTCCGGCCCGCCACCCCTTCTTCTGCGCCCAAGGAATTCCCCGCTTTCTCCGCCCTGTGTGTTTTGCACTTGTATGTTCCGGGGGACAAGGGGCATATTCTTGCCCGCGAATGCAGTTTGCCGAAGGCATTTCGGCGAGACGGTGCCGGCACGATCCGGTCGTTCCGCAATCGACAATCCAAAACATCCCGAAAAGAGGTCAACATGAAAAAATCATCGACATTCCGCCCGTTCCGCGCCATCGCGGTCGCCGCGGCCATTGCCATCAGCAGTTCCGGCGCCTTGGCGCAAGGGCGTTCGGCCGATGTGGACCAACCCTTTCCGCTCGGGGTGGGCATCCTTGCCCCCGTGCAATTTCCCAATCCCGAAGTGGGGGTGTTCGGCTTCCGCCTGAACTTGGGCTATGCCCAGAACGCCGGGATGATGGGGTTGGACATCGGTGTCTTCGTCAACCAGGTGGACAATGAATTGTTTGGCCTGGAAATCTCCGGCATGATCAACAGCATCGGCTTTTCGAGCGGGGCATTCCAGATTGCCGGCTTGGCGAACATCTGTTATGGCGATTTCTACGGGGCGCAGCTTTCGGGCATCGCCAACATGGCGGGCGGGCGCTTGGGGGGCGGCCAGATCGGCTGTTTCAACAATGCCGACGAAATGAGCGGGCTCCAGATTGGATTGTACAACCGGGCGGCAAGCAGCGGTTCCGGCTTCCAAATCGGGGTGGTGAACTATGCCGGGAGTTTCCGCGGGGTGCAGATTGGGTTGGTCAACATCATCGAAGACAACCGCATCCCGTTCCTGCCGATTTTCAATGCCAGTTTCTGACGGACCTGCCAAGCATCCATGCGGGTGTCTTCCGCGGATGTTTGCCCCTTCCGGCAAATCGCCCTGGACCGGGGCGCCCTTGGTGGAATCGGAGGCGACAAGTTGCCGGCCTGGCGGCAATGACGGGCAAACATGGGCTGGAAAAGCATAGACAACAAGCTTTCCGCACTGAAAAAGCGGAAAGGACACGCCGACTTTTCCAAGTTGGCGGAGACGATTGAGGAAGAGCTGCGGAATCCCCCGAAGGCCAGGTCGTCCGAATCGCTTGAAAGACGGCTCAAGCAGTTGGAGGCGATACGGCGGGAACACGAGGCCATCCTGGAGGGTGTCCGTGCACAAATCCGGGACGGCGACGGGGAGATTGCAGATTCCCAATCCCCTCCCGGGGAAGATGTTGGAGCGGAAATTCCGGGAACTGGCCACCCACCAAGGGAGTTCCTCCCGGACGAAGAAGAATACGGAGGGGCTGGATTCCTGTCCGACGACGACGACCCCATGGGCGGCGAATCAGGGGATGGTGAAGCCGGGGAAGTCATGTCCTCCGAGTTGGGGTGTGTGGAGAACTTGACTGCCATTGCCTCGTTGGAGGGACCTCCGCACATCGCCGTATCCTGGACCCTAACCGATTCTTCTCCCGCAGATTCTTTCCGGGTCGAACGTGCCGACTTGGTGTCGGGCACCCGGAAAGCGACGGTGGTCCGCGCGTTGGAATTCGATGATTCCTCAATCCGGCTTGGCATCCCCTACAGCTATTCCGTGACGCCCTGCTGGCAGTCCGTCGTCGGCAGTCAGTCAACCGGGCTGCCTGCTCCTGTCTTTTGCACGCAGGAGATTGCGGAATTCGCCGCCGTGGCGGTTGGGAACGGACAGAACGGCGATGTCAATCTTTCATGGAAAAATCCGGAATGGGATCCAAAGGCCGATGTCAGCCTCCAGCTCGAACGGGATGACGGGATGTCATGGCTCGTCTCCGGCCGGGAGTCCTTCACCGATGCCGGAGTCCGCCTGGACGTAATCCACTGGTACCGGCTGAAATCGATGATCACGATCGGCGGACGGTCCCTGCCGGTGGCGGAAATCACGGCGAAGGTCGAACGAAAGTCCGTTTCCGAACCGGACGTGCAAGCCGCTCCCGGAAAAGGTTCCGGGCGGAAACGGTCGGGCTTGGTGCTGGCCATGTCGGTGCCGGTCATCCTGGTGCTGCTGGCCGCCGCCCTTTGGATTTGGCGCGGGGTTTCGGGAAACCGCCTGCGGCAAGAGCAGGCCAGGTTGCTGTCCATGGTGCAAGACGGCTGGACCTGCCTTTCGCAGGGCGAATCCGGCGACGAGCAGGAATGGAGCGGGAAGGTGGATGCCGCCTGCGGCCGTTTGATTTCCATTGAGGGGGAAAAGGCCGAACCTGCTCCCCCGGAAAGCCTGCCAGTGGACGAGTCCCTCTATTCTGGCACGGGACGGGAGGCTGTACGCCGTTTCTCGGAAGAATACGCGCAGGCACGGCTCGAATACGCGGAAGTGGACAAACAGCGCCAGGAGATGTCGGCATGGGCGGCCCAGACCCGGAACAAGCTGCAAGACGGGTGGGGCACGGCGGAACGGCGGACTGTCCGGCGGGCGGGAAATGCGCTGGCCCGGTGCCTGACCGACATGGAAAACGAGGCCAAACGCCCCCGCCCGAGCGCGAGGGACATGCTGGCGGTTGAAAAAGCCTACCAGGAAGCCCGGGCACGCTTGGTTGCGGCGCAAGCGGATTTGGACGGACGGAAACAGGATGAGGACAAGGTCTTCGTTGAAATCGGGGAGGCCGAATCCGCGACACTGGAAATCGATGCACGGCTGGAGGACCTTCGGGAACGGATGTCTGGAATCCGGAAGCAGGTCGAAAAACTGGGGATGTCGGTGGCGGGGAGGAAGCGGGTGTTGCAACAGGTCGAGACCGCATGCAAGACCGCCGAGGGCTCCGAAGGGAAACTGGCAGAACGGATAAAGGCGGGACGAGACCAGCGGCAGAGCCTGCGTGCCGGGGCGGAGGCTGGCGGTGGGGACGCCATTTCCCGGCTGGAGCGTCTCCAAAGCCTGCATGGAGAGAACTACATCCCGCAGGGCACCATCGAAACTGCGAAGCGGATTTCCGGCAGATTGGAAGAAGCCCTGCGCGAGGATGACCGGAAGTGGCTTGCCGAATGCGGTGCTGCAGATGCGGCATTGGAAGAATCGCAACGCCTCCGTTCCGAAGCCGGGCGGCTTTTGATCCGCATGCAGGACGATAACACGGCCACCCTTCCGTCCGGATTGGCCGAAATGCCGGCCCGACTGGATGCCGCGCGAAGTGCCGTTGAATCGGCTATGTCCGGGGATACCTCTCTCCAAGCCCTGCAACAACGGGTTGCGGAGGACATGGAGTCCTTGGAGGCTCTTGTCCGGGAGGTAGGGGAGCCGGATTGGCAGAGTCGGGCAACCGCCATCCGGGAAGCGGCGGCCGCCGCCCGGGAAAGACTGCAGCGTGTCCAGGCGAAGCGCCAGGAATGGCATGATCGGCTGAAGCAGGCGGACGGACGGACGAAGGAACGCATCGAAGCCAGAATCGCCCAGTGCGGAAGAAATCTCCCGGACGAACTGGAAAGTGCACTGGAAAGCATACTGAAAGAACCGGTGGCGAACGGAAAAGACGCGGACCGGATGCAAGAGCGGCTGGAAAAAGCCCGCCGGGCCCTAGATACCTACGAAAAGACCATAATCGAAATCGGGAGGGAATTGGCCAATGTCCCCAAGCCCCGGGAAATCCCACAGGATCCGGTATCCTGGAAACAGGGGGCGCTCGGCAGCGGTCCGGAAAAGAAGGTGTTCGAGGAGCCCGAATGGTCTCCGGTCCTGACGCCGGACTCCATGGAATACCGCTGGGATTTCGCACTGGACATTCCCCGGGGCGGCACGCACCGGATCCAAGTGAACGTGGAAAAGGTGCAGACGCCGGATTTGCGCTATGTGGCCGAGTTCGTGGACCGGAAAAAAGTCGCACAGCTCGTTGGCCGGGGAACGCAAAAAGCACGGGCGGGATGGGTAACCGTGGCCTGCACACTGTCCGCGGGAAAGACGCCGTTGGCAACCGATACGTATGCGTTGCCCAACAGCGGAAGCACCAAGCGGGCCTTGGCCTTGGAGGCGGAAGCCGAGATTCCTGCCGGCCGGCAACCGTTCTCCCTGAAAATCGGATTGCAAACCGATCCGTCCGGGCCCTATTCGGACGTCCACGGAAACGCCTTGGTATTCACGATCGAGCTGGACAACCGGAAAGTGTTCGAATTCTGGCACAGATAGAGCGGTCTGGAAAAGCGCGGGAGCACAAAAGCCGAAATGGCGGGGGGCTGGTGGAAGGAGCGCCTCCGGGCGGTCCCTTGCCCGGTTTGGAATGGAGCGTCGGTTTGCTGGAAAGGATGGCAAATTTTCCCTGCCTAACGGTTTTTGCTTCCATTGGAGGAGAATATGGGATATGGGAAAAGTCTGTCAAAGGCCAAACCGCAATCGCGCAAGACCTGAATGGCGGAAACAATCGGTTTTCCAGAACGCGAAGACGACGTGTCTTGGCTGTTGTGGGAGAAAGACATGACAAGGAACACGAGGAACGGCATGAAGAAAATCGGATACTTGGGAGCGGCGTTGGCGTTGATGCTGGCCCTGTCGGCGGCACAGGCGGAACAACGCCTGACAGTGGTGCTGGACAGTTGCAGGGAAATGAAGGCTAGCAAAGCGGTCGATACGGCTATTTCCTACATCAATACCCTCATGCAAGGCTACGCGAAGAATCCGACGCCCCCCGAGTTGGCCGTGACCCTGTACCAAATCCGCGCGGAACCGAAATGGGGGCAACCGTCCCAGTGTACTTTCACTTATCCCCCTATGGTTTCCACAGTTGGGGACGGAAAGCAGTTTTTCCCGGACCGCTGCAATGCCGAGCGGGAGTCCCCTTTTACCTTGGCCGCAACGAAAAAGGCCGCTTCGGACTTCGTTTTCGATTGGGGTAGCAAGGGCGATGGCATCATTCTGGTTTCTGCCGCCCCCGATACCAAGGCCTTGAATCTTGGTAAAGGGTTCCACAAGGTCATCATTCCCGCCCGTGATGCCAGGGAGAAGTTGGATGCGAACCAATTCACGGCCGATATCCAGTCCGCGTTCGACGAGTTCATGGCCATTGCGGCCGCGGCGGTAACGGAGCTGAAGGCGTCGGCCACCAAGGTCTACACGCTGGGTAGCGTGACGTTCGACATCTCCCTGGAGGGAACCGAAACCGCGATGGTCGATTTCGGCGACGGCAACACCGAGGAATACCGGGCGGGGAATCCAATCCGGCACCCCTTCGAGAAGGCGGGCCGCTATGAAGTCACTGCCCGCGTGTCCGCCCGCGATTCCGGGAAGTCGGTGAAAATCCTGGTTGTCGATGCAAGCGCGACCGATCTTGCGGTCCGTCCCTCCCGCCTTACCCCGGCTGTGGATGCCGAGGTGAGCTTTGTCCTGCACGGGGCGCCCTCCGCAGCCGTCCAGTTCGGCGACGACACGCCTCCGGCGTATGCCAAGGGCGACAGCAAGGGAGCGGTGAGTATCCGGCACCGCTACGGAGAACCCGGTTCCTATACTCTCCATGTCACCCCGCGAAACGGGGCCAGGTCCTTTGCTCCGGCCACGCTGGCCGTTGTGGTGGCGGACGAGCCGCACCGGCTCGGACTTGAACTCAAGGCGGCCCGCACCAAGGCCACATTGCCCGACGGACACATCGAGTTCCATGCGACGCTGGACAATGCCGTGCGCGCCGAAATCGACTACGGCGACAAAACGCCGGTGGCAAAGGCCGCGACGGGCCGTTTGGTCCACGACTACGGCAAGGCCGGGACGTTCGAGGCGAAGCTCACGGCCTGGGCGGCGGACGGAACCTCCGATAGCCAGACCTGCACCGTGCAGATTGCCGAACCCGCCGTACCACTGCCATCTTGCGAGTTCTCGCCCGAGGAAGGGACCGTGATGGCCGGCGGCGAACTTGAAGTCCAGTGCCGCTTCCAGAACACCGAGAGCGCCACGGCGTCTTTTTCCGACGCGCCGGAGGCCGTGGTGTCACTGAACATCGGAGAGGACGGCACCGCCACCATCCGCCACAAGTTCCACAACCCGGGCGAAGCAGGCATCCTCGTGACGATGCAGGGCAATGGCAAAACTACCGAAACCCGCTACCGTGTGGCGGTTGACAGGCCGGACGAATCCTTCGGCAGCTACGAGGTTTCTGTTGTGCGCGACGAAGGCCCGGTGCAATTGCAGGAGCCATACGAAATCCTGAAGGGGGAGGATATCAACGTCCGCATCACCAAGCAACGCAACGCGGACTTTACAGTCGATTATGGCGATGGCGACAACCCTGTGCACGGCGCCAACACGACCCATACATACAACCAAGACGGCGAATACACCGTCAGCATCTCCGCAAAGGGCCGTCTCACGCAGACCAATATCGGCAAAAAAGACTTTCAGATTACCGTGAAAACCCCCTTCCCGTGGGGTGTGGTCGTTGTGGTGCTGGGAGTGCTTGCCGCCGTGTTCGTCATGGTCAAACAACTGGCTGTGCGCGGCAATCGGAAGATCAAGGTGACCGCACCGGGGGGGAAGGTCGAACAACGCCAGTTCGGTCGCATGGAGCTGGACTCGGGAGTGGTGGTTCTTGTCGAATCCGGGAAATCCGGCGGGATGCAGATCCGTCTCCAAAGCGGGGCGGCGAGCATGAACGGCCGGACGCTGGACAGCCAGCCGGCTTCGGCCGGGCGCCGGGCGGAAATCAAGACCGCCGGCGGGATTTGGATCATCGAGACCGCATGACAAGACGGAAGGAGACGTTCCCATGATCAATTGTGTGCTGAAGATGTTGGGTGTGTCGCTCGTCCAAGGATTAGGAACCTTTGCGACGTTGTGCATCGTGGCCATTCCTTTCGCCGTGGTCTTGCTCTACTTTCTGTTCAGGGGCATCCAGGGAGTGAATGGATACGCGTCAACGGGGCGTGCACACGCCATCGGTGGTTGGATACTGATCGGTTCGGCCATTGCTGTTTACGTCGCGGTGGCGCTATGGTCGGATGACAACCGGACCGCGTTCAAGCAATTCGCCATCCGGAACGTGCAGGACAAGACGGCGGGCTTGGACAACCGCCGCATGGCGATGATGGTGGATTCGGGCAAAAACCGGGACAATATCGTCCGGAACCTGGCCCCGGAGGACTCGACAGCCCTTCTCCGGGTCATCCAGGCTTATCTGAACGAGGAGGGAGGCGAGGAAGAGGAAGCGTTCAACTACGTCTTGGGGGACTACATAAAGAGCATGCCGAGCATTCAGACGGCCGTTCGGGATGCGGTCAACACAGGGAAGACCATGCTGGAGGCAATCCTCAAGAACGTGTCAGGGGAAGACGTGCAACGCCTTTTGGAGGAGACCTGTCAGAGCGGCGATTTGGGGAGCGCAGTGAAGGCATCCTTCAGGCAGTGGTTCAGTTCGTTGGACAGGGAGGAGAAGCAACCCATCGAAATCAGCATGTTCAGGGCCGGCACGCCCAACGAATGCGACGCACGGGAGATTGCCTATCGTTCAGGTTACGGAACACCGGCACTGGGCGCCATCCGTTTCTTCGTGGCGGCGCAACGCTGGTTCCGGGGCCTGATCTGGTGCCTCGTTGCGATAGCCTTCGGGATTCTTTTCGTGGCGGGCGGACGGAAGATTACCGAGCGGGCGGAGGACTTCAAGCTCAGCTACGACGACACACTCCGCTCGGTTTTCGGCGGGCTGGACTGACGGGCAGGACACAGGCAACAGGAGCATTACCATGAAACGTTTCTACATCGCAGTTGGCAGCACCGCGTTGAACGCACTGATGAATCTGGTCTATCGGTACCGGGAATACGGGTTGTTGCTGGACAATCAGGGAACGGGCGAAGACTATTTCATCGCTATCGATTCAAACGAGCAAAAGATCCTGCAGTTCCAGGAGCTTTCGGAAAACCACGAGTGGTTGCTCGGCCTGACGATGTTCGCCGATCCCCAGTTGCTGGAGCTGACACGCAGCGCCGTCCATCCCAATTGGCCCGAACACGAACACTACGCCGGTGGTGTGGGGGGCATCCGGCGGGCGAGCCTTCGAACTCTCAACGTCTTCCGCAGTTGGAACAATGCCGGACAGGAGCAAACCAACCAGCATGCGTCTTTTCTGAGAATCCTGAACCAGATCGAGAGCGACAGCCTGGTGGTCTTGGTCGGGAGTGCGTTCGGCGGAACCTCTTCCGGCTCCTACTGGAACCTGGCCGTTTGGTTGAGGCGGTACCTGAACCACAGGTTCGGGGCCAATGACGGAGGACCACGGCAGTCTGGTTTCAAACGATTTTACGGTTTCTCGATTTTCCCCGATCCCGCACAATGGGATTCTGGCTACGAACAACTCGCGAGCAACGTCTGCAATTTCCTGCGCGACATGGAACAATTGCGCATCGAGAACTGGATCATGACGCAGGAGAGTGGAACATTCGAGTTCCGGCCCGTTTCCTTGGCCCAGGCGCGGGACATCCGGTGCGGCAGGGAATCGAAATTCGTGTTCGGTCTGGCGGGGACTGATCGGCACGGGGCGCAGGCGGTAGATGCCAGCCGGGGCAGTTTCCTGCCCATGGAATCGCTTTTCCTGGTTTCCACACAGCAGATTTCGGCGAATGGCGGACCGACGGAGCAAAGCGATTCCAAGGACGTTTCCCGGCTTGTTGCGGAAGAACTCTTCCTTTTCGGGAAATTTGACATTGTCGGGATGACCGGGGACGACGCCTTGTTCGCGACGCTTGTGGACCGGGCCCCGAGATGCGTCGAAGGGATGATCAATGCGGAAGGCTTTTCCGAAATCCATTTCATATCCGGAAGGACGAAACTGCGTGGAGTGATGTCCGAGCACATCAGGGGGGTGGTGTTGGAGCGTTTCAACGACTTCAGCAACATGGATCTTGGGCTCTCGCAGGTGAAAGACGCATGGAATGCGGTTGTCATCAAGATGGCCGCCAACTACACCAGCAGACAGGAAACCGGGCTGAAGGAAACGGCTATCCGCGAACTGGTGGTTGCAGTCCTCAACGGAGAGGACCACGATGCGTCCAAGTGGCGGGTGATGGCCGAGGCGCTCAAAAACGCCGTCCGCATCAAGGCCACGACCTATCCTTACGCCAGGAAACCGGATTTTCTGGCAAAGATTTTCGAACTGTACACGCCGAGGGACGAAGATCTGGCCCAGGATGGGAAATTGCCGTTTACGATGGCCAGGGTCGAGGACCTCTACAAAACCATGTTCGAACCCATATTCACCTTGAAGGAACGGAGCCAAGCCGAGTTGGTGGTGCTGGATGACCGGATTTCGGCCTTTCCCCAGGCGTTGCGCGATGAGTTCAAGCGCCGAATGCAGTTGCCCATATGGGTGGGAGTCGGGGGGCGGAAGACGTATGAAAACGTGGCACGGGAATTGGAAGCGGAAGGAATGGTCTTGCTCGAAGACCTTCTGCAGGCCTACAGGCATGTCCTGCGTTGCGAGGCGACGGCGGAAGACCGATCGGACGCTTTTGCGCAAATTGCTGCGTGTTTCAGGAAGGACAACTGGGAAGGTGGCGCCATCGATCCCTGTACTCTCCACTGCATCGCGGAACCGGCCATTCCACAGACCGACAGAGACCAATTCACCCGGGATTTCCAGACCCGGAAGACTGTGTTCTACCCCCAGGAGCAGTTTCTGAAGGATGCCCGGAAGATTCTGGAGTTGTGGCGGACTCCTGTCGATGGGGTGACCGTGCAAGATCGTTTCAACCTGGCCCGCCACGTGCTCGACCGAGTGGACGCAAGCCGGAATTCCGTCATCGAGAGCGGCACCCCCAGCGGAGATGCTTTGCGGGCACCTTTGTTCGACGGCATCGACGGGGTCTCCGGGGCGGGCAGACCTCCGGAAATCGTCCGCGATTCCCAATGGAACAACACGCATCCAATCCTCTTCACGGTTGACGGAGAACCCGGAGAAAAGAAGAAGAGTGGATCGCGCGAGGGTGATGCGTTGCAAACGGTTCCTTTCGGGGAAATCGCGAGATACGGGGACTGGGGGACCCAGTTCTGCCCGGTGGCGGGGGCCAACCACGCGGCGGCGTTCGACACCAGGAAGCCATTGCAGAACGAAGGACGGCATCGCAGGATCAATCCGAACCAGAACGCCTCTGAAAACGGGCGAATGGTCCGTATCGACGATTTCTGGATGGGAGATTTCCAATACGACACCTCCATCCAACGCTTCCTGGAGGTCAATTACGGGGGACTGCAACTGGCCAACACCCGACAGGTGTTGTTCGACCAGGAACAAAACGCGCACCGCAGGACGATTGCGGACTATTACTCGCGGTTGCTGCGGTTTTCGGAGGCGGTGCAGTTCGGGCTGGTGTTCGGATGCATTTCGCACTTGATCAAGGCTTGCGAGGGAAATGTCTGGCGTGTCACCGCGGACAGACTCACGTGCGGTATGCCGCCGTGCGATATACCGGCAAGCTGCTACGCGGACGGGCAATTGACGGCTGCAACGGCCGAAATGTTCACCTGGGCGCGTGATTTCATCAAGGCAGAAGCCATCCAGTCCGTGTTCGCGGACCAGGAACACGGGGCGAAGGAATTCTTCGGCGACCTGGACGAACTGGAGAAGAGTGCATTGATCTTCAGACATTCGGACAGCAATTACTTCCGGTTGGATTACCGTCTGGATTCGACTGGCGAAGGCAAGCGCAGTGCGGCCACTTTGAGATGGATGTTCGAGGAGCTGTGCAAGCGGATCAAGGTTGAGACCGCGGGCTGATGCCTATGACCAGTCCTGAAAGGAATGTGCCTTGTTATGGGACCGGTGTGGTGCACGGCCCCAGGGGGGGGATGTCTGACACTCGGACGGGGCCGGCTGAAATCGGTGTGCATGAGTCCGGCCTGGAATTGCAGGGCCGGGCTCCGTTCCGTTTGAGCCGGCGGGACGAGACGGTGCATTGCGCGCTCGTCCTTGATTTGGGCAATTCGCGGACGGCCGGCCTGATCATCGACGATTTCGACGGTGACCATGCATTGTCCACCAGGCGGGACATGCACATGGTCCCGCTGGTGTTGCAATCCTACCAGTCTGGGGAAACGGAACCGTCCGGTACCGGGACTGCACTCAGCGGGGTTGTTCCCAGCCTGTTGGTGGCGGAGAATCAGGGAGGACTGACGATTTCATGCCTGCGTGTCGGGGACACGGCGGAACAAATGGAAAAGCAGGCGCGGACGCTGTGGAAAAAGAAAGGACGTCTGCCCCGCTTTTCCTTCGCGTCGCCGAAACTGGCCTTTTGGGATGATTCCCCCATCGAGGAGCTGGGCGTTTTGAAGCGTGACGGGGATCGCAACGCTGCGCAAATAACGGACACGCTACCGGAAGAACACCGACGGCGTTTGGCGAAAGAAAGCGACTTGATCGGGGAGATGGTGCTGGAGTTGCTTGAGCAGGCGGAAACCCAAATCAACCGGTGGGCGGAATCCACGACAGAGCAAAAAGTATGGCCTGGGCCACGGCGCATCACGAAAGTGGCGCTTTCGTATCCGACGGGATGGACGGTTGCCGAAAGAAACAGGTACATCCGGACCATCCAGAACAAGATTGACGAAGAATGGGTACGGAAGCTGGGGATGCGGCAGGTGGATGTTGTGGGGTCGATTGACGAAGCGACGGCCGTGGTATTGGCTTTTGCCACGAATTCCATCGACAAGAATCCGCTGGATTTCCGGATTGGCATCCGTGAGTTGACCGGCCATGAGGGGGATAAAGAGGAAATGCCCCAAGTGGCGGTCGGCGTCATCGACATCGGGGGGGGAACCACGGACATGGCCTTGGTCCAGCTCGGCATCCCTTGTGCGGACGGGGCACCGAGTTTCCACGGCACCGTGGAAAAGGAGGGGGGGACGTACGTCGCGGGGAATGAATTCCTCAAGGCGGTGGCGGAACGGATTGCTTGGCCGAGTTGCAACCACGCGGTCGACATGGAAGCCAGCGACAAGCGGCAGACACTGGTCGGCAAGCTGTTGGAAAACACGGCAACCCGCCAGCGGTGTTGCAGGGAATGTTTTTACGGAATGGCCTTGGGGGCGGCCATGGGAGACCAGCAGCGGTTGGCAAGCGCTGCGGCCGATTTCTGCTTCAAATTCAAAGACGACCTCGCTCTTGCGGAGCAGATCCAGAAGAAAATCGAAAAAGACATAGTCGAAGAGTGCCGAAGTGCTCCGAAGAAGGAGTTGCTGGAGACAATCGCAAAGGAGACATTCGAGAACGGGATTATCCGGCCTTTCTTGAAAGCCGTGGAAGGAAAGCTGGAGAACGGATGGATTGTGATGTCCGGGAAACCGTTCGAAATACCGGCCGTCCGACATTTGTTCGAAAATGCTTTCCAGCCGTTGAAAAAATCCGGCACACGGTTGCTCTTCATGGGTGATTTTGAACTTTCTGGCTACTGGAAGGACCGTTACTGCGGGACCGATTTCGACGTGAAACTGATGACCGTGATTGGCGGGGCGATTGCGTTTCTAGTCGACGGAAACAACGGGGCGACGGACTATCCGGTCTGGAACAAGATTTTCCCGGTTGAACGCATCGGGCAGGGAATCAAATGGGTGTATCGCCAGGGTGGGGAAGTCGAGAATGGCGCTCTCCGGACTTTGGTGAGGGGGGTCGAGACGGTGTTGCGAAAGAACAGCGATTTCGCGGGGATGCCGGACGAAGTCGGATATGTCATCAAACGTTTGGTTCCGGGAAGTGTCAGCATCGCATTGAGCATGGACCACGAGGGTACGCTGAAACTATCCCAGGACTCCGAACGGCTTGCGGAGGTAATCATGCAAGTGGGGTCCGGCGAGCGGAATTGGGTGGAGGACGGACGCATCGACTTGGCGAAAGACCTCGGCATTCGGCAAACCAAGTCCGCATCGGGGCAAAAGGATGCCGGATTGCGGACTTCCGGCAGGATTTTTGGGACAAGCACCGCCCCGGAGACTTCCGATGGAGTGTCCTCTTCTGAAACAGGATTCCCGGAGCGGTCCCAGGGAGAAGAGGGGAGGGGCGGCGATCCAGGTACAAGCGGATTCCCCGTAGTCAAAGGGCCCTCTCCGGAAGGAACCCCGGGAGGCGGCAACGCGGGAGCTCTTCCTCCCCCCGTCCGCCGGAAACGTGCGGCGCACGCCGGCATTGATTTTTCGAAAGTCGGGGACTTTTTGAAATCCCCCCCGACCGGCAAGCGGGGAAAAACGGCCATGTGGGATGCACCCCCTGAAGCAAAGCCCGCTGCAAACGAGTCCGACACATGAGCTTTTTCCAATCGATGCGGCGCACCGCCGACGGAAACCATCTTGCCATTTCTTAATACATTGAACACAATCCAAAGGAGATACCAATGGAAATGCAAAAAACAAATCCAAGCGAACCCGCCGAGAATGTGCTCCGGATTCTCATTGCTCCGCAGGATGCACACGGGGGCGGTGGGGGACTTTTGGAGAAACTATACGAGAAGGTGGAGGCCCGCCACGCAGAGGAATTGGCGTTGGCCAAGGCGGAAGCGGAAGCGGAACAGGCGAAGCTGAGGGCGGCCAATGCCTCGCTCGAGCAGGCCGCGGCCAAGGAAGAGGCACTGGAAGCCCAACTCCGGCAGACCCGGGAAATGCTGGCCTTGCGCGAGGGCGAACTTGAAACGGCGAGGGCAGAGTGCCGGGATGCGAACGAACAACTCAACCAATTCGACTGGCTGAAGGAAGAGTATCGTTCGGCCGCCAACCTTGCCGGACAGTTGAACGAGTGTGTCAAGGGTGGTTCGGACGGAAGCGCTTGGTACACGGGCGAGTTCCAGGAAGCCTTGGTTTTTGCATTGATGACGGTGCATTGCCAATTGACGGTAGAGAGTCCGTTCATTCCCCCTGCATCCATCATGCAGAACATCGACGAGACGTTCTACCGGCAGCTTGGAGTGAAGGAGCCGGAGAAACTGGAACGGTTGCGCCAGCGGTACATGGGGTGGTTCAACGAACTGGCAGGAGGCCGTTATGAAATCCGCTGGCCAGCACCGGGAGGAGACTTGGACGGAAGCTATGCCGTCGATATCGACAATACGGGACTGCAAAGGGTGCGTGTGGCACAGACGTGCGCGGTTTTGGAAAATGGCCAGGTCACGAGCAAAGCCCGTGTCGAAATGGCCAGATGACATTGCCGCCGCTTGAAGAGGCAAAACGGGAATGAGGGCTTGGTTGACAATCGACGGGGTGGAGTTTGTGGCGGACGAGTGGCCGGCGGCGGACGATCGCGGTATCGTGTTTTCCGCATGGCTGCGTCCCGTCGGCACCCGTCCCCCGGGGTTGGAGTGGTGGTTTTCGGAAGGGGAATGGAGGGGGGACAATCCAGCTCCGGAATATCTCGTGGAAGTGGACCGGGTGGAAGTCGAGAGGGGAGGGGGCAACCGCATTGAAGAGGAGCGTTTTGGAAAACCGCTTTGGGGGCACCCTGGCGAACTCCAAACGCACAAAACAACCGACCGTGATTTGCTCGTCATGTGGCTGGATGACGGCACGGAGCGATTTGGAGGATACGGGAAAGAGTCTTTCACATTGTCGGAGGGCGACATCTGCGCGGAGTTGGTGCCGCCGTTTTTCAACAAAGAGGCATCGTTCAACAAAAAGGAATCCGGTAGGCACACAGCGCCGCCGAACCGGGAAGAACGGCATGCGGATGATGTAGGAACATGTATCCGCTTCCTTGTCCCCGAAAAGGGGGCCGGACCAGGTGCGGGCGTGATAAAAGGGGGATGGTGGAAGCGGCCGCGGCCCGAATCCTGGGAAACCTTCCGTTGTGAGTGGAAGACGTGGACCGGATTGTTCACAGAGCTTGCGCGCGAAGTTGACAAAAAAAAAGAGGAGAACCTGGAGGCCTTTCGCCATGAAGAGGAGAAATGGAAAAAGCGCTGGGGCATCCTGAGGACGCTGTTGGGAACTTCGGTGGCCCTTGGATTGGTGCTGTGGGGGTCGTGGAAGTTCGATGGGAATCGGGCCGCGGCAATCCGGAAACTGACTGAGGAGAAAAAGTTCGGCGAGGCGGCCCAGAAGGGGAACGTTTATTTTGTTTTCCGGGGACAGATCGACAGCGCGTTGGATGCGAACAAGCGGGAACAGGGAAAGTGGCTGGAGGACAAGTGCGAAGCCTATGAGGATGCCATACGGGAACGTCGCTGGCAGGATGCGTTGGCGTTGGGAGGACAGATGGCGGGCGGGGGGCGGGAAAAACCCGGAGAGTGGGGGGATGTCGCCCGGTTGCTCAATGTCAAGGAGGTAAAAACGAAGGCTGACGAAGCTTTCCAAAAAGCCCGCCGGAGCGGGACGGTGGATGCCGCCGAGGAATCGGAGGAAGCATATCGGCAGTGTTTGTCCCTTTTCAACGCCGAAATGTCACGGTTGGATCCTGTGCTGAAGGATGAGATCCAGCAGGCTCTGGCCCAAGCAGAGGCATGGAGGGTTCAGGCCGAAATGGAAGAACATGAAAAGGCCGGACGCTGGGTCGAGGCGAAAGGTCTGGCCGAGATCCTGCAGAAAAGCGCAGGGACGGATCGAGCGGGGCAGGTTGCTGCGGAACGGGTGTTGGGGGAATGCCGGGATTTCGCCGAGCGGCTCCAGAATCTGGGCACTCTTGCGAACAATCCTGCTGCATACTACGCCGAGTTGGAGAGTCTGGGAGACACATACGGGGAAGCGTCGGTCGTATCCCGCCTGGCCGCGGGCGGAGGAAATGCATTCGGCACGGCGATGAGGGACTTGCTTAAAGGGGGCATCCTGTCAGCACGAAAAGCCGGGAAAGCAGTTCCCGGATTCGAAAGGGAGGTCCATTGGGTGGAGATGGCCGATGGAGCGGGGATGGAGGGATTGGAATTGCTTTTGGGATGGTTGCGCTATTACGGGGTAGGTTGCACCCCGGATCGGGAAATCTCCGCCGGGTATTTCGGCAGGGCGGCCGAGGGAGAAAAGAGAGGAAGCAGCGGGGCCGGAGCCTTCATGCTGGGGGCAATCCGGGCAGAGCAGGGCAATCAGGGTGCGGCTTTCGCTGCCATGAGAAAGGCGGAGGGAAAAGGCGTGAGGGAAGCTACCGTCGTGCTGTCGGGCACCGGCCAGTCCCTGACCAGTGAAGCCTTGCGCGCGGCGGCAACCAATCTGCCGACGCTTCGCACCGCAGTGGCCTTGGATTGGTTGGAACGAGGAAGGAGGGCGGAAGGTCTCGATTTGTTGAGAAAGACCGTGAAGGAAAGCGGTCATTATCCACCGGCCGAATTGTGGCTTTCGGCCATGGAGGGAATATCGAACCAGACGTATTACCAGAGGAATCTGGCCCCGGGGGCGCCCAAAGAATATCCGCGGCCGTTCAATTCGTATCCGCCCGTCCTGTCTCCCAAGGCGGAATTGTCCCGGTCTGTGAGTGATTCCTACATAGCGGAAGAGTTGTTGGCTCGTGGAAAAACCGGAGCCCCGGCCAGGCGTGCCGCGCTTGAAGGAGCTCTGGGGCGGGGGGATTTGAGGATGACCGGCATTCTGTTGTCGAGCGGAATCCTCTCCGAACTCTCCCCCGCGGACGCCGCGGCGGTGATGGGAACCGCGCTGGGAGACGGGGCGACGAACGATTTGCTGTGGTGCAGCTTGAGGGTTGTGACCGAACATTGGGACGAAGTCCGGAAGAAAGGCATTCTGGACGCCATGCAGGGAATGCCGGAACTGACCCAGGAGAAAACCCGGACACTGTTGGGAATCGCGAAACCCAGTCCAACCGGCAACGTGAAAAAACGCACCAGATGGTCTTGGTTTTAAAATGCAGGGGTACAGGAGACGCTGGTATTGCCACAACGCAATCCCGTCATCCGGTCCGCGGCTGGCTCCTGGCCATGGGTGCGGCCTTGGCTCTGTTGTTTGATTGCGGGTGTTCGGAACAAAATCCGGCCGTCGAGGCGGAGAACGCCAATCAGAGCTGGGCCCGGGACGAAAAGAAAGCGCAATTGGATGCGCGGGTGCAAGAGGCGATGGAACGTTGGCAGCGGGAACGGGATGCCCAGCGCCACGCGGAGGACCACGAGGAGGAAGAGATGGTCCGTGCACGGCAGGAGAAGGATGTCCGGTCCGTGCGGGAAGCCGAAAGGGTTGCCCTGCGCGTGGCCCTGTTGAGGGAAGACGCTGCGGCCCGCAATGACGACCTGCGGTATTTTGCATTGAAGGAAGTCCCCCTCCCCTGGCAGGATTTGCAGGAAATCCGTGCGCGGCTGGAACGCCAGGAGAGCCTGGTGGCCACAATGGATGAAGCGAATGCCGGCAAATTTGCGGAAGCCATAACCTTGCGCAACCAGATGAAGCGGATTGTTCGGTCGGCGGAATCCCGTCTGGAAAAGGCATTTGTGGCCGATGTCCGCTACCAAGACGAAGATGGGCGGGCGGAATTCGCCCTTGCCAAGGAAAAAGCGCTGGTGGCCATGAAATCTGTTCTGGTATCCGCCAAGAATTTGCCTGAGAGTGCCGATTCCAGAGATTCACAAATCAAAATCGCACAATTTCTGGCCAGACGCGATTCCGGAGAAGCGAGGGCAAAAGTCCATGACGTGCTGGTTGACGATGCGGCCATCCTGGAATTGGTATGCACGTCCCATGGAGCCGATTCGGATTTGGCCTCGTGGGCGGCCGGTCTTGGCATGTCTCCGAAAACACTGGAAACGGCCTTGTACGAGACATCCGATGAGGAAGTGGCCTCCCGGTTGCTGGCACAACTGGATGAAGAGGATTCGCTGGCACGGGTGGCCAGGAGTCATGCAGCGTTGCCCGTGAGGGCGGCGGCAGCCGGTCGTTTGGGCAAAGGAAAGGAACAGGTCTTGCTAACCTTGGCGGAAGACCAGGATGCGGGAGTGCGGGAAGCGGCCATGAGTGCGTTGGAGAGCATTGATTACCCCGTAGCCGGGCAGATCAAGGAAGAGCACGAGCGGATCCGGCAGGAAGAACAGAAAAAACGCGCGGAATTCCTGCGGACAAGGACACAGTCGGACATGGAGGATCGGGTTGCGGAAGAGACCAAGCTTCGGAAACACATCGACGGAGAACTGCAGGAACTGTACAGGGACATCGATGTCCAGGCGAAAATCCGGACATGCCGGGACTGGGGGCGCATGCAGTTGCAGGGAACGCGCGTGAAAAAGCGGTCTGTGGAGTTTTCCGGGACAGTGACCAAAGTGGAAACGCACTGGCTCGGAGCCGACGAAGTGTGGGTGGAGGTGGATTGCCGGGGCGAACGTTATGGGGTGCATGCAAAGATTGCCGAAGGGGACTCCGTCGTGCTAGGTAACCACGTACTGGTCACTGGGCTGTTCACGGGAGGAGACGCCATGCTTGTACACTTGAAGAATGCAAGCGTGAGGAAAAGATGATGGATGATTGAGGGGCCGTGCTGTATGGAAAGGAACGGGATGAAACAGGGGCAGACTTGCAGGGGGGGACAGACGAGTAGCGACGGAAAGAGGCCGGGGCGGGAGGTATAACGGATTGCGGGGTGACAGGCCGACCGTGCGTGGTGGGGTTCCAGGATACGACGCAATACGAAATCGCGGAGGAAAAGCTGGAGGTTCCGGTGGAACCGCAGGGGAGAGAGAAAGCAGTGCGTGGGTAAAGTCGACCCACAAGGAGGAAAACATCAATGAAGGAATACTTGAAACGAACCGTCCTGCTGACTGGTGTGGTGGGTGTTGCGTGTGTGGCATCCATGGCGACGGGGTGCGGGAGGGGCGGTTCTGGTGGCGAACCGGAGTTTGACATCCCGCCCTCGCTGGTCGACCGGATGAGGGTTTCCTACAACCGGGTTCGGAACACGATGACGGGTGGGGCGGAGACTCTCGACGGGGAGGAGATGATGGCCCTGATGATGCTGGGATACGGAAATGCGCCGGAAATCGCGGAACGGCCGCGCGGGGAAATGGTTTTCACCGACGACGGCCTCAGCGAGGAGGAACGCCGGGAGCTCTGGCCTTTCGACATGGAGGCGTTCGAGGCGACCCTCGAGGCGGAGCTCGAGCGGGACGAAAAGGGGCTTTACCGCAAGAAGGACGCGGAAGGAGGCACGTTCCCGTTCAATCCGACGATGCGGTGGATCAACGCGGAGCTGGAGCAATGGGCCGTAGGGCGGCTCGACGCGGCTTTCACGCGGATGGCGCCTGGGGTCCATGCGAAAATGACCGGCGAACCGGAGGAAGAGGGCGAAGAAATTCCGATGTGGGCCATCCCGGGCGACGGCGGGGAGTATTTCGCCATCGAAAGAAGCGATGGGGCCTGGGAGGTCCGATTGTACCAGTACGTTCTCTGGGACGGGAAAGGGAAACCGACGCTTCTCGGCGAGTTCTATTCCTTCCCGAGCCGGAAGGAGGCAGTTGCGATGCGCACGGCCCTGCATGACAGCCGAAGCCTGAACAACATGGCGGTCCTCTACTGGCGCCACCGCGTTTTCCCGATGCAATTCGATCCGGCGGAAATCAGGGAGATGCTCGAACTCGCCCAACGGGATGGAGTCTCCTGCGCCAAGGCGAATATGGCGGTTTTGGAAGCCCACATTCCGGAGGCGGATCAAGGACGGTAGCGCTCACGCAAATGAGACGCAGGAAAGCAAACGCGAGATGGCAGAAAGGGCAAGGCAATGAAATACAGCTTCATCATCGGGTGCGGAGGGGCGGGGATTGCGGCCATGGGGGAGGCTGTGAGGTTGCTGGCTGTCAGGCCTGGGGGATTGGAGAGGGTTGCGTGTCTGGCGGTGGATGGCGATCATGGGGGGCTGGATGGTGTTGCGTCGTGGGGCCGGAAAATGCGGGAGGAAAGGGGAGGGGAGCTGTTGTTACGGACCGTTCAGATCGGGAAGGAGGATGTGGAGGAGGTGGAGGGAGCGTTCCACGGGGCGTCGAAGGAGGGTAGGGGGCGGTTGGAGGAGAACTGGTGGACCGACGGGGAGGGACGGCCCTTTTCCGGTGGGGGGCGGTCGGCGGTGGAGGTTTACGGGGCGACGTGGGGGGCGTTGCCGAGAATCGAACGGGCCGTGTCCGAGTTGTTGGAGGAGATGGGACGGAGGGATGCCGGAAACCCCGATGTCCTGCGGGACTTGCAGGTGTACGTCGTGGCGGGATTGGCAGGGGCCACGGGGCGGGGGAGCTGGTATCCGGTGGTGTCCAAGGTCCGGGAGTGCCTGCGGAAGATCGGGGTGGCGGTGTCGCCGACGGGAGTGTTTTTCACGGGAGACGTGTACCGGTCCCTTTGGCCGAATTTGGGAGCGGAGTTTTTGGCCGGCGCGTACGTGAATGCGTTGACCGGGTTGTCGGAATTGTCGGGATGGCAGGAGAACGGGAAGCGGGGCGGGGACGGGTGCATCGCGTGGCGGCTGCCTTCGTTGCGCCAACCGGCGAATCCGGACAGGGACGTGTTGCGCGAGGATTTGGGGGATGTCCGGCCGCTCCGGCGGGCGTACCTGGTTTGCGGCGGGGGCGGGGGGCGGGAGCTGGGGAGTCCCCAGGCTTACCACAGGATGGCGGGGAAGGCGCTGTATGCGATGATCGAGGCACCGGCGCACGAGGCGCGGTTCGCGAACGATGCGGACTTCTACAAGGGACTCGCGGGGGCGACGTTCGAGGTGGATGCGGTGCATATCCACGCCTTCTGCGAGACGCTGGCGCGGGAGCGGGCGCTGGAGCGGTTGGCGGAGATGCCGCGGGAGGACATGGCGCCGGTGGATGCGATGGTCGAGGATGTCTGGTCGGAGTGTCCGCCGGTTGCCCCGAAGGATGCGGAGGATTTCCGTCCGGATGCAAACAGGACGCTGTACCAGCGGGTGGCCCAGGCGGCCATTGCGACGGAGGCTTGGAAGCGGGAAATCGGGGACACGAGGGATGCCCTGAAGACATGCAGGGCGGTGGAGGCTGCGGAAAAGCGTGTGCTGCCGTTGAAACGACCGGAATGGGAAAATCCGGTGCGGGAGGCCTTGGAGAGGACGTTTCGGGAAATCGGTTTCGGCAAGTTGGCGGAAAAGGTGCCCCAGGTGTTTTGGGGGAGAGGCGGTAGGAATCCTTCGGTGGGACGGCTTGCTGGATTCCTGGATCGCCTCGGCTGGAGAATCAAGAAGGCGCTGGATGGGGCTCCGGAGAGTTTGGCGATGGCCACGGAGGATGGGCGCAAACTGGTGCCGGATGATGCCGTTCGGGAGAGTCTCCACGGGCTGGCGTACCGGTCGATCAAGCAAAGGCTGACGGGGAGGCCATACGATGGCGATGCACTCGAGGAGTTGTGCGGAGGACGGGGAATCATCCCGCGCGGGGTGCTGGCGGCGATGTATCCGCTCATCAAGGCGGGCATCGATGCGAAACTGACGGAGTTGCTGAGACGCATCTCGGAACTGCTTGCGCAGTGCCGGTCGGTCTCGGAGGCCTGCCGCAGGGCGCGGAGGGCTTTTGGTCGGGAGGAAGGGGCGGCGGCGGGCGGAGCGGCCGGCGACGATGGGTTCAAGTTGCTGTATGTGACGCCGGACCGGATCGAAGGGACGCTCCGCGCGCGGGAGGGGGGGCGGTGGCCGTACCACCGCGTTCTGAAGCCCATGGCGAGAAATCGGGAGGACGTGGAACATCTCGTCGGGGAGGCGATGGAGCGGGAGTACAATCCGAAGCCGCTGGGCGAACGGGTCTTGTGCTTGACGTTGTTCGATGCGAGAGTCGGCGGCGCGGGGATGGAGGGGCTTGAGAAAGAGGTGAAGCGCGCCGCGACGGAGCACATGGCCTTGCCGTGGGCATTCATGGAGAAGCATTATGCGTTTTTGAAGGTGTTGGAGAACAATCTGCCCTTCTGGAACCGTGTCATCGCGGATGCCGGGAAAGAATCCAATCCGGCAAGATATCTGGCGTTGTGCGATTGGTTCAAGAAAACGCTGGGAGTGGACTTGCACCACGGCAAAGAAGGGGGCGGGTTCGAACGTTTGCCTTCCGTGGATGTGCTGCGCTGGACGGTCGCGAAGTCGGTGGCGTCGGTCTGCGAGCCGTGGTGGATGGCGGATACGAGGGAAGGGGGGCGCGAAGGGGTGGTGCTCGTACCCTTCAAGATGCCCATGGATTCGCGGGAGGCGATGATGGCCCTGGAAAACGCGGGAGGATGCTTCGCGATCCACGGGTTGGAGTCGGGGAGGGGAACGCCGTTCGCCTACACGGCCCAGGCGGAGGAGGGAGTGCGCTTGACGAAGGAGGAGGAAGAATGCGGGATGCATCCGCTGGACAAGGTGTGGTCGCTGGACGTCTGGACGGAGTCCTTCATCCAGGAAAGGATGCAACTGGCGGAGAGGGAGGATGGGGCGTCGGTTTTCGGGACCGAAGGCGGGACGCCGGGAGAGGGATACGTGTCGCCGCCGTACGTGAGGGACGAGAGGCTGTCCGGTCGCCGTTGGAAGCCGTGGATGGAGGAAAGCGGCGAGGAAGAAGAATGATGGGCGGGGGCGGCGGCGGGGAATAGCGGCCGCGGCCGGGTATCGGTTGCACCGCCGCCGCAAGATGGCTACAATGCCGCACGGTGGCCAGGAGTCGGCGCATGGACATGGGTTCGGTCAAGGAATTCTTCTCGGAGGTTTTCAAGCGGCACACGGAGGACGATGCGGAGGAAATCGTCGTCTGCGGAGCGCCGGGAACGATTCCCGATCCGGCGACCCTGTCTTCCGCTTGCCCGAAGCCGTGGCTCTATTCGCGTGTGTTCCTGTTCTTTCTGCTGGTGACGGTGCTGTTGTTCGCGGCGAACGTCCTTATCAACGAGGGGCAGTTCGGGAATGTCCTGGTCGTCGGGGCGTTCGGGATGCCGTCCACGGTGCTGGTGCTGTTCTTCGAGTTCAATGTTTTCCGCAACATCAGCTTCTACACGGTGTTCAAGGCGCTGTTCATCGGTGGAGGGATGGCCCTGATCACGACGGCCGTCCTACCGTCCTTCCGGCTGCTGGGCAACACGTCGGCACTCGATGCCTTGGCGGCGGGCGTCGGAGAGGAAATCGCGAAATTGCTGGTCGTGTACTGGATTCTCAAGCGGAACCGGGACTATCCGTACGTCTTGAACGGGCTGCTGATCGGGGCGGCGGTGGGGGCCGGGTTCGCCGCCTTCGAGACGGCGGAATACGGGCTGCGGAACCTGCTGGCCGAGGAGGATGGCTGGCTGGGGCACCGGGCTCTGTTCGTCCTCACCCTGCGGAACTTGCTGGCTCCGGGCGGGCACGTCGTGTGGGCGGCGCTTTCCGGAGCGGCGCTACTCGCCGCCATGCGGCGGGAGCCGCTGTCGCCCGCCGTGTTCGGGCGGAAAGAGTTCTGGGGTGTCTTCCTGTTGCCGGTTTCGCTGCACGTCCTGTGGAATTTGCCGCTGGACCGGACCCTGTGGCGCGCGGTGTTCCGTTGCATGGGGCTGACGCTGGTGGCGTGGTGGGGCGTAGCCTGGTTCATCTGCCGCGGTCTGAAAGAGGTGGATGCGCTGAACGCCCTCCCCCCGCCGCGGCGGAAGGAGGGGGCGGAGATGGAAATCGCGGGCACGATGCGGCGGCTGGGTGCGCGGGCGGTGGACGGCATCGTGTTCGCATCCACGGCATTCACCGCGGTGGAGTGCGTGCGGTCGTATTTCGGAATCGGCGACTGGCTGGATTGGGGGCATACGCAACTCGCGTTCGCCGTCGCGATCCTGCCGCTGGCGCTCCTGCTGGAGGGGGGCGTGTTCGAGGTGTTCGGGACGACGCCCGGGAAGTGGGCGTTCGCCTTGCGCTTGCTCGACGGGGCGGGGCAACCCGTCGCGTCGAAGACGTACTTCCGGCGCCTGTTCCGGCTCTGGTGGTCCGGGATGGGGTGCGGAATCCCCTTCCTGGGGCCTCTCTTCGCGACGTACCAGACCCTCCGCTTCGCGGGCGAGCGGTTCGGGGCGGCCCTCGGATGGCCCCATGATTTCCTGGATGACGGTGTCTGCCGCTTCGTTGTCGAACTGGATGGTGGGCGGCGCCAGACATGCTGCATTCCGCCTGCCGTCGTGGAGACGGAGACGCATCCCTGCTTCCTACTCGTCTCGCCGGTCGCGACCTATGACAACCTCGACGAACCGGTCCGCCGGGCGCGGTTGGACGAAAACGTTTCCCGGAGGGAACATGTCTGGGTCAGATACGGGGACCATCTGGCCCTGCGTGCGCTCGTGCCGACGAGCGCCCTTTTGTCCGAGGTCCGCCAGGCGATCGAAGATCTCGTGGCCGACGCCGATGCGGAGGAAGCGGAATTGGGGCCGGAGGACCAGTTCTGATGTATCAAGTGGGGGAGGCCAGTCAAAATGAAGAAGGGCCATGCAGGGCGGCAGGAATTCTCCTTTATTGGGACAACACGGCTGAAATGACTTGCAGGGAAAGGGGAAGATGCCTTATGGATAGGGTTCAACCGAAGGTCCAGCCATGATTCAATTGCACATCCAGTTCGACAGCCAATGGATTGAGGAACAGCGGGCACAGGGAGTACGGGCCATCCGCGTGCTCGAAAAATGGGTTGCGGGATGCAAGGGAGTACGGCTGAAGACGAGCAACCGGAGCGGGATGACCGTGGAACTGGAGTCCGGGCTACGACCGGACTTCGAGAAGGGATTGAAGCAGAAGATTGCGGAGGCGTTCGGCGAGGCCAATCCGGCGTGCATCGTCTCTTTGAGCGACTCGGCCGCCCCGCGGAAAAATCCGGAGCCGGAGATGCCCCGCCAAGCGGACGGCCTCCCCGGGGCGGCCCCCGGGAAGCCGGAAGGGAAAGCGCCGGGGAAAGCGGCGGGGAAAAATGCCCCCGGAGGGAAGGACGGCGCAATGCCGCAGGAGGAGGTTTTGTCCGGGTTGCTTCAACGGGTGCCGTTCCGCCACCACCGCGTGCTGGCCGCATACCTGGAAGAGACGGCGGCGGTGGTGCCGATGCTGCAGCGGATGGATGCGATGGACAGCTTCTGGGGGCAGAGTTTGCTGCTGGCGATGGATGACGGATACGGTGTGACGGAGTTTTTGGATGGGCTGTCGGAATTGTACGATGCGCTCGATCTGCTGCCGGGCGGCCGGAGCGCGAAACCGGTGAGGGAAGTCCGCATCGGGGACGGCGCCCGCGGCGAGGATCCGCTGGCGGGCTGGGAGCGGGCGTGGGATGCCGCGGCCGACGCCCGGCGCGTAGCGGGACGTTCCGGTGGCGGACGCGGGGTGCTGTGCCTGGACATCAGTGCGTGGCAGGATCGGCTGTCCACCCCGGAAATCAAGTCTTGCCTGCGCCGGATCAACGCGGAAGCGGGTCCTTACACGCTGGTGTTCCGCATTCCGTGCGTGGATGCCGCGCACGAAAAGAAGACGGCGGCGGCGCTGGCGGACATCTTCAACATCCGGACCCTGGGCGTGCCGCCGGTGGACATGCGGGGGTTGGAGGACTACGCGCGGGAGGAGCTGGCGAAGCGGTCGTTCCGGTTGGACGACGGGGCGCGGCCGGCATTCGAGCAATGGGTGCTGGAAGAGAAGAGCGATGACAGTTTCTTCGGGTACCGGACGGTGGACAAAATGGTCCGCCGCATGATTTACGGCAAGGCGCTCGCGGACTGCAAGGCAGGGGAAACGGACCGCGTCATCCGCGCGGAGGACATCCTGCGGCACGTCGCCGGCGGCGGGGCGGCCGGTGCCGAACGCGATCCCCGGGCGGAGATGGATGCGCTGATCGGACTCGCGGCGGTGAAAGGGAAGGTCGAGGAGATTGTTGCCCAGATCAAGGCGCAGCGCGCGCTTTCCTCGAAGGGGCGGAAGGTCAAGCGCCCCGCCATCCACATGCTGTTCACGGGGAATCCCGGCACGGGCAAGACGACGGTGGCACGGCTCGTCGCGCGCCTGCTGAAGCGGGAGGGGGTGCTGCGCAAGGGGCACCTGCTGGAAATCAAAGGGCGCGACCTGTGTGGCGAGTATGTGGGACAGACGGCGCCGAAAACGAGCGCAATCTGCCGCGATGCATACGGGTCGGTCCTGTTCATCGACGAGGCGTACGCGCTCTTCCGCGGCGGCGACACGGGCCGCGACTACGGTCGCGAGGCGCTGGACACCCTCATCGCCGAGATGGAAAACCACCGCGACGACCTGTGCGTCATCATGGCGGGCTACCCCGCGGAAATGGATGCGCTGATGGGGGGGAACACGGGGCTCCGCAGCCGCATCCCCTACACCGTCGAATTCCCGAACTACAGCCGCGAGGAACTCGTCCGCATCTTTTTCGCCATGTCCGAAGGGAGCTTCGAATGCGAAAAGGGCCTCGAAAAGGCCCTGAGGGACTACTTCGCGCAGATTCCCGACGACGTGATGAACGGCCGGGATTTCTCGAACGCCCGCTTCGTCCGCAACCTCTACGAGCGGACCTGGGGCAAGGCCGTCTGCCGCGGCCGCCTGGGCGACGGCAACGTGAAGTTGCTGGCCTCCGACTTGGTGGGGGCCGCCGCGGAACGCGAATTCCGCAATCTTCTGGAACGGTCCGCCCGCAAGCCAATCGGTTTCGGTGCGTGAGCGGCCTTGGAACGCAATGGAAAACAAAGGAAGGAGACACACCATGGACAAGGAACAGATCGGCGATGCCGTGCGGGATTACCTGGATGAACACGACATCCACTACGAATACCACGCCGAAAACGACAACCTGACGATGGGGTTCTCGCTGGACTGCAAACTCCGGAACTTGCGGATGTGGTGGGATTTCCTCGACAACGGATACCTCCTCTACGGCATTTCCCCCATCAACGCGAGCCCTGACAATCTCGGCGAAGTCCTCAAATACGCGGCCATGATCAACTACGGGCTCATCCCCGGGAACATCGAGGTCGATGTCAGCGACGGCGAGATCCGCAGCAAGACCTGGGTCCCCCTCGGGGATGCCGAGAAGCTGTCCGAAGACACCATCCAGGGCAGCCTCGGCTTCACCTTCACGGTCTTCGAGCGGTTCGGGAACGGCTTCGCGGCCCTGGCCCTGGGGTTCTCCGACGCGGAAACGGAATACAAAAAGGCCAAGGAACCGGAACCCGACGAGGAGGAGTGAACCTTCACATCCGAACAACAACCACTCCGTCGCATCCAAAGGGCGGACGGTCCGGGCAGTGAGGAAATCCGCGACGATGATTGCCGCTACCACTTCGACATGATTCCTGCCCGGGAGTTGCCCTCAGGCGAAAAAGGAAGGTTCTTCGGGGAATTTAGTGGAAGACTTGGGGGGGCGGTGGGTGCTGTCGGGGACGCGCTGCTCGCCCCCGAACCGTGTCCCCGTCCACGCCCTACGGGCGGTCCGGGGCCCCTCGGCTCGAATGTGCGCCCCTCCCCGTTCGACGGCATATGTGCAAAATCAAGACGATAGTTGGAGCATTCCGATCCACTTTGAATGAGACAGCCGGGGCGCCCCCTGAGCCTCATGGCTCCCTTGTGCCATGGGACGCGTCTCTCCCTCATCCCCAGCCCTCCGCATGGCTGGTTCCACTAAAATCCCCGAAGAACTAAAATTTTCCAATGGTTGGAAAATTCCGCCCGGTTTTTCCAATGATTGGAAAAAATGTTTCCAATGGTTGGAAAACTTTTCCGGCGGAAGAATTTTTGGAGAGGATTTACAGGATGGACAGGATTGCTTTGAAGAGGAGATTTTGGGGCACAAAAGAACAGAAAGAAGAAAAGGTGGGAGAGGTGGACGGCTGAGTTGCTTCTTCTTTCAGGACAAGATAGGCTCTCGTTTCCTACTCCATGTTCTTTCTGTTCTTTTGTGCAGCTTGTTTTACTCCAAATAATTCAAAATACCCTTTCTCCATTCACCATACAGGGCTATCATTCGGGCGTGTGCGGTTTGGACGAACGACATGGCCATTGATGGAACAGAGGTCATTGTGTCGCTTTCCAACCCCAAAAAGCACTCGTCGAAGAAAAGCGCCCGTTTGCGTTCCGGGGCAAGATAGTATGCCCAATCCTGCCGGTTTCCCTTGCTTCTGTTCATGGTGAAAGGAATGGCGGCATAATTGCCGTTCGACCAGATCCATGCCCGGCAAACGGTTTGGTAGGGGCCCATGCCGACTCCCTGTCTGGAAACCCAACTTTTGGGGATGATGTGGTCGATGTCCCAGGGCCTGTTGTGGCCTGTCAAAAACTTCGTCTCCGCCGGGTCATATTGGAATTCCTGGTTGAAATACCTGCGTGTGGCAAAGATGACCAGTTCGCGTTGGGACCAGATTCTGTCGAAAAGCGGATACCAAGGTTCGGACTCGAATGTGGTCCAGTCGCATTCCTTGCCTTCGTTTTTCAGAAACTTCATCGGATCGAGGAAATTTTCCGGTGCCGCTTCCACGGGGTACATCAGGGCTTTCCTGCCGCAAAGGTCCGCAAGTACCCGTTTCAAGGCGGCCAGATCCCCCTCGTCGACAACCGCCTTGATTTCATCGACGATCTTTTTCTGCTGATCGACGGAGAACCAATGCAACCACATGGCAAGCCCCGAGATGTTGCCGAAGTCGCCGAGGCGTCCCTTGTAGGCCATGTAGAGCAACAGGAGATAGACATCGGGGGAATTGAGAATCATGGACGTGCGCAGGACCGCGGGTAACCCGTCCTCCGACCCTCCCCGCTTGAACACGCACAAGGCCGTTTCGACGTCTCGAATCATGTTGCGCAACCGCTCCCCGCCATTGCCGTACAGTTCATCGACGATGCCGCGCGCCGTTTGGCTTTCCGCATCGTCTTTGCTTCGCAAGCCACGAATCCGCTGCACGGATGGCGTATCGGCAAACCCTTTTCGTTCGCTTGCCAGCGTCAAGGCAAGGCGGAAAGCGAAAATGGCGAGGTTGGCCGCCGGCATGATGGTCCCGGCAATTTCGTCGTTCCCGTTCTTGATTTCGGCCCAATATGCCTTGATGGCCGAATAGCGGAGGTCATACGGGGAAATCGGCGTTCCGAGAGTGTTGATCCGCGTGAAAAGCTGCTCAAGGCTGTTGGTACCATCATCGGAAAGGTCACCTTCTTCGATGATGTCCCGGTCTTCAAGCGTTTCCGGTTTCAGGACGTTGGCCACAATCTGATAGCCGTGCATTCGTTCCAAGGCGGCAAAGATGGTCTGGGCCGTCCGGGCGACAACGTTGAAATCCTTGTTTTCAATGCCAACGGATTCATGGCCTTTGCACCAAGCGATGACGCCATTGCAGAATGCGTCACTCCCATCGGCCTCGTCGAAAATATCCAAGACGGTCGAAAACGGCACCGGGCACCGAGCCTTGATGGGCCAGGCCTGAGACATCTTCACATCTTGGATGCGTGTTGCCTCGCTACCCGTGAAGCGTGCCAGAGCTTCGCGGTATGTTCTCCAGCCCAGCACGGAGCAGGTGTCGTTGTTCTCAAACCCCCAGGGATGGGCCTTGGTTGTGGCCTTGACCCAAAACCGGCGTGTGCTTCCTGTGTTCGGCTTGGGCATGAATTCCACCCACAGGACCGACTTGGCATCATCCGTCCATGGGGTAAATGCGGCCTTGATTGCATTGTAACGCTGTTGCCCGTCGAGGAGAAAGTAGCGCGCGGTTTGCGCTCCATGTTCTTCCTCCTTCTCCGATGGCGTTGTGAGCTGGGATTCATTCCCTTTGATAGGCGTGAATGCGAACGCACCGATGGGGAAGCCCCGCAGAATCGAATCCCAGAGGAGTTCCACCTGATGGGGTTCCCACACCAGTCCTCTTTGTAGGGCCGGAACCGCGATAATGGCGTTGCGTTCCCAGTTTTCAACATCGTGTAGTGAGTAAGTGAGCATTCTTGTTCTCCTTGGGCTGTGTATCCTTCAATGGTGTCGATGGTTTTCCCATCTTCATAAGATTACCAAAGCATACCTCCGCTCAATGCATTCAAATCGAGTTTGTATTTGATTTCGTCTGCCAAATCACGATCTCTCCGCGTGCCCTCCCCTTTGCTAAAACAATGATAAAGCCCTTCGAGCGCCCTCCGATTCGTGCTGGATTTGATAGGCCCCGCGGCTTCTTCAAAACAGACAAACGCACGCATGGCATTTGGTCGGGGAACCCCTACGCCTTCCAAATAACACCAACCCAATTCGGCCAAGGCGTTCTTGTCACCTTGTTCCGCCGCTTCGGACAACCAATCAAAACCACGCCGATTGTTTTGAGAAACGCCTTCTCCATGCAGATAGCGCATCCCCAACTCGAATTGAGCACGCCTATACCCCTGTTCCGCCTGCTTAACAAGCGATTCAACCTTGGAGTTTTCGACCTCCGTCTCCAATTCCTGCAGGCGGACTTGAGCGAGGACGTGACCTTGGCTGGCCGCACGTTGAAAGAACTTGATGGCTAATTGTGGAGCAGCTTCTGCCAAGTCTTCACCTCGCTCAAATTGAGCGAACATATTTCCATTGTTAGCTGCTTTAGCAAGCCACTGCTTGTGTTCGCTTTCATTTTTCGCGACGCCATGTCCAAATGCGTATGCATTTGCCATCGCATATTGCGCATCGGCATTACCAGCTTCTGCCGCGCGACGCATCATATCGATTCCCGCAGCCGGATTTTTTGTCGTTCCAAAGCCTATAAAGAAGCAATGAGCATACTCATACAACCATTCCGGTTTCACGGACTTCTCATCGGACTTGGCAGCTATGCCAAACAAACGGAATGCTTCGGATGGGTCTTTTTCAACTCCTTTTCCATTTTTTGTCAGCAGTCCTAGTTTGTAGGCTGCAGCGATATGCCCTCTCTTGATTGCATCACGATAGAATCTCGCTGCTTTTGGGAAATCGATGCTGGTTCCTTGACCGGTCTCATAACAGCGTGCAATATAAAAAGCAGCACTAGAGGAGCCAATTTTATATGCTTTCAATAGGTGGTCATACCCCTTCTCCTCATCCTTTTCGACACCATCGCCTTGGAGATAACTCATAGCCAAATTATAATGGGCCACACCAGATTCGGCAATCTCGAGACTCTTTATATAGTATTCGACGGCTTTTTTCGGATCATGCGGCATTCCGTTTCTTCCAAAGTCGTAATCCAATGCTCTCTCCAATAATTGTTTAGCTTTATTGGCGTTGTCGGTTTGGCTCATGCTATATGTTCCTTATGGGGTTATGGTTGAACGTAATATCAGAATAAGGGAATATCCTTCTCTGTCTGGTTTTCCGGGTAGTGTCTGGGCATCCGCAGAGCGTGAAAAAAGAAAGACGCGCCTTGTGGATGTTCCATGAAGAAGGCACGGCCAAGCGCCTTGGAAAAGAAACATGCCGAAGACGCGCCGTGGGGCGCGTTCCGACAGGCGCTTTTCCAATTTGAAACCGTAGCCCTTGCGGGCGACGTTTGGCCGTTTCTCTTCATGGGTAGCCTGGTCAGACCGGGATGGAAGATGTCTGTCTCGGGGGTACGGGCCGGATGGCACGCACGCCGTTGACAGGTGCTTCATATCCCATTTGCGCCACGTTGGAAAGCGGATTGTTCCGCGATTCCGTCCGGGAGGCGTCTTCGGCATGGAAATGGGGAGATTGTTGGATGTTGCCTGCGTGGCGGTGGCCTGTCTTTCCTTCCCGAGGTGGAGGGGCCGGGAACGCGGGGAAGGAAAAAGCGCGCTTCCGGGCTCTCCGTCTGAGGCACCGCCAAGCGCCGTGGGAAGAAAGCAAGCCGAAGGCGCGCCCGAGGGGCACGTCCGACGCGCGGCTTCTTCCCAGTCCAAAGTTTGGCGGTTTCCAGACGGAAGAAACGTTCGTGGTTCGTGTATCACCGGGCCTTGCGGCCCGATGGACGCGACTGTAGCACGCCTCCCCGCCGACGGAGCAAGCGAAAAGCGCTTGCACGCGATCGGCGGGAGGGACGCGCCTTCGGGCAAGTGGTGGGTGGCGGGGTTCATGGCGGGGAGAGGGTGGGAGTTTCCCGGGGACGGGGGCTCTACTCCCTCTATCTGTATATCCGAGGCGGGGGGAGGGCATCTCACGGGCTTGGCA
>JAEEGG010004234.1_pt1 | contig 34880 bp, 30 predicted proteins | sample 9134161 | NCBI WGS metagenome assembly JAEEGG01 (sample SAMN16246543, study PRJNA631951) | gut metagenome | biome: gut microbiome; feature: rumen; material: CR-attached | host: Bos | place: Iran: Karaj | collected 2018-10
CGTTATAAGGCCCCGGCCCCGAAACGGTGAAGACATAGTCTTCATAGCCGAGGGATGAAACGACGATCTCCTTCCCCTTTTCGGTCGTAAGGGTGAAGGCGCCGTCCAGGTCGGTGATGGTACCGTTATTGGTCCCCTTCAACACGACACCTGCACCGATTACCGTCTCCCCGGTATGCGCATCTTTCACGATACCGGTGATGGTAATCCCCTGTGCAAAGCCCGCGACTGCAAGGAGCCAGAAGAATAATGTAAATGCTAAACGTCGCATAGGATACGGAATATACTTTTTGCAAAGATAATCGAGTCGCCGTTATTCTTTTTATGACAAAATCGCCGAGAATTGCAACGATTGAATATTTTCGGGAAGCAGGGAAACTTGTAGATATCTGAAAAAAGCATTTAATTAGCGCGTTAAATAATTAGGGGCCATGCGATTGAATCATTATCAAGCACCTTCTGCGGAGGCTGTTACGTTCTGCACGCGGGAGAATCTTCTTATTTTAAGTGACTTCGGTCAGACAGGATATGCCGGAAGCGGTTTCGAAGACGACGGCAGCATCATAGATATTCCCGACTCGTTCTAAATGTCCTGCCTTATGAAAAAGATACTCAAGTATGTAGGGCTCGGCATTTCCGCAGCCATCTTGTTTTTCTCCTGCGCCAAGAGCGAAGAATATACTCCCGGAGGGACCATCGATATGACGGTCGTGGCCGGGGATCCGTCCGTCAAGACCGTAATCGACGAATATGAGGCCGGCGGAAAAACCCGCTACGGCGTGCTCTGGGAAGCCGGAGACGTGCTCGGCGGCGTAATCAAGGTCCACGGCACAGGATTCACCATGATAGGCAGGCGCGAGTCTTCGCCCCTCTCAGCGGGCGGAGAAACTGCATCTTTCAAGTTCTCGGGAATACTTTCCGGTACGGATTACAACTGTTCCTTCGTTTATCCGGCTTCTGCCCTCACCGAATCAGGCACCTCCTTCCTCGTTACGCTGCCGTCGGCGCAGACTTTCGCATCGGGCAGCTTCGATCCCGCGGCCGACGTGCTGCTCTCCGAGCACATCTCCGGGCATCTGATGAGCATCGCCACGGACGTGAACGCCCGTTTTGTCCGGGTAGGCGGCACCGCCCGTATGCTCATTACCGCGCCTTCCACCACGGAAACCATACAGAAGATAGTTTTCTCCACGACGGACAACATCAAGATTGCCGGCTCCTACACCCTGGATGCTAATTCCGGGGAACTGTCGGACGAGATGACATCCGGGACCAATTCCATAAGCCTTACTCCCGCATCTGCCACCAGCTATAACGGAGATGTGGTAGTATGGTTCCGCCTGGCCGAACTGACGCTCAGCGACAACTTCACCCTCAGCATCACCACCGACAAGAAGGTCTATACCAAGAACGTGAACCTGGCTGCGGCGGGCAGGACTCTGGAATTCCGCAACAGCAAGCTCACCAAGTTCTCGGTAGATATGCGCGGCGTGCCCGGAGTGGGTTTCAGCTCGACTGACGTGCTCGACGCCGACTTCACGGGCATCACAAGCACCAGCTACTCCAGCTGGAGCGGCAAGGCCGGCTCGTCTTCTACCGCGGTGTATGCCGGCTACAGTGCGCGCAGGGACGGTGGCGAAATAGGTATACGCAGCGATGTCGATTATACGGGAAACTTCTACAGCGGCATAGTCACCACGGCCTCAGGAGGCAAGCTGAAGGAAGTATCCGTGACCGTCACCACCACCTCCAACGCCACCAGGACCGTCGATATATACGCCAGCAACACTCCCTACGCAAGCCCTAATGACCTTTACGACAGCTCGGCGCACGGGGATCTCGTGGCCTCGATGACCTTCCCCGGGAATTCCACGAACACCCAGACCTTCCAGTTCACCTCCGACTATGCTTTCATAGGCATACGCTCCAAGCAGTACGCCATAAACATCCCCGAAATAAGGGTTTCGTGGGAAGGCGGAAAGCCCATGGTGGTCACCGGCGGCGTTTCCGACGTTACATACAGCAGCGCCACCCTCCACGGCTCGTTCGGGGCTGCCTCCGGAGGAATATATGAGGCAGGTTTCTACTGGGACAGCGATGCTTCCGCGCTCGAAAACCTGGCCCATCCCGCGCAGGTGGTCACCACCGACGGCACCAGCGCCACCGGCGGCAGCTTCAGCTGCAGCCTCGGCAGCCTGCCCGACGAAGATGCCATCTACTACTACAAAGCCTATGTACTGTGGCTGAACCCCGAGACCAACCGTTACGAAGAGTACTTCGGACGCATCTCCTCGTTCAGGACCCTGGCACATCATAATTCTACCATGCCCACCTGGCTGGAACTGCCCTCCTACGATATAGTGGATATGGCTGGCACCACAACCTCTCCCCTCGATGACCTCTACTTCGTCACCCACCGGGCGCAGATGGGAGGCCTACGGCAGCGCAACTACTCGATGCTCTACGACCCGGCGATGTACGCCTCGTACTGGGTGGCCTATCCTCTCTGCCGCGACCATCTGACCTCCGGCCGTACCGACCACTGGGGCATATTCGACCCCCAGGTTCCGGTGTCGAAGCAGGTGGACCTCGAGGCTGGATATGGGGTGAGTCTGGGCGACGACTATTATGCCCGCGGGCATCAGATTCCCAACGCCGACCGTAATGCAGTGCCCGAGATGCAGGAGCAGACCTACTATCCTACCAACATTACTCCCCAGCTGCAGAACAGCGTGAACGGAGGAATCTGGATGCACCTCGAAGGCGGGGTCCGCGAATCGGTGAAGGGGACGGATACAGTATATGTAGTAACCGGTGCCGCCTTCCGCAAGAAGGGAAGCAGCGATGTGATCTCGACCATACAGCCCACCAGAGGCCGCCCCGAGCTTCCTCTGCCCAATTACTATTGGAAGGTGCTGCTGAAGGTAAGGTGGAGCGGCAACTACGTCACCGATGCCAAGGCAGTAGGCTTCTGGATCGAGCATAGCCTGAACATGCCCACGGAGGACAACGCCTACGTAAATTACGCGGTCAGCGTGGACCAGATAGAAGCCTGGACGGGATTCGACTTCTTCGCCAACCTGCCCGAAGAACTCCAGGCCGCCTGCGAAAGCAGCTCCGACTGGATGAGCTTCAAGAACTACTAGAATCTGGCGGGATAGCCCAGGAGCTGGTAGGCGATAGAGTAGGCCATCCTTCTATGTCCCTCGGTATTGGGGTGCAGTAGGTCGTGGTACTCCAGGGCAAGTTCTGAACCGGGCTCGGCCGCAGCAGCTTCAGCCGCCGTATGAGCGCGCTCTACATCGCTTTCGCGGAAATAACGCTTATAGGCAGTGTCTGTGGGGAAAAGACCGCAGATGCTGCCTAAATCTATTACAGGCACAGCCCAAACATCCCCCGCTTCCTTGATGACCCTGACATAATCGTCTATATACAGTCCAAGGGGATTCGCGAAGCTTTCCTCCGGCTGGACATTGTACTGATAACAGTTGAAATATCCCCTGTGGATGGGAGTGAGAAGGATTATCTGCTTGGTGGGATAGTTGTGCTTGAGGAAGGAAAGGAAACGGTTGATGCGGGAGCGCACCGTGGGTTCGTCCATAACCGCAACCCGGTGGCGAAGGGTGGCAGGGAATCCGTCCCTGTTTACGGTGAGGGTTTCCTCCCTGTACCATTCTCCCAGAGGAATGGAAGAATTGAAATCGTTCGTGCCTATGAAGATCAGCACGGCATCCAGTTCCTGGCCGTGTTCCTCCATCATCTTCCGGGCCTGGCCCAGCACCTGTTCGGTCTGGTGGCCGTTGATGCCATAGCAGTAGGGCTGTATGCCAAGTATGGATGCTAGCTGATGCCAGTATATATCCTGGAAGCCGAGCTGTCCGGCATCGGTGATGGAATCACCGAGGAAGGCAACCCTGGCTCCGTTCCACTGGCTGGGGATTTCGGGCCCGTCTTTCTTAGCATTGGCCTGGACACTGAACAACAACGCCATCAGGGCGGTCAGAAGAACTATCCTTTTCATAATTATCTGTTTTGTTTGAAATATGATTCCATATCTGTGTACTTGTTCGCGAATTCCCTGGGGCTGAGCCCGTACCTGCTCTTGAAGAGTTTGCCGAAATGAGAGCCCGACAGGAAACCGGTCTTCTCCCATACATCCCCCACCTTGGCGTTGGGCAGGCAGAGCAGCTCCGCCGCCTTTTCCATACGTATCATTATTATGAGGGAGTTCGGGGTCAGGCCGGTGGCCTTCTTCACTTTTTTGAACAGTGTAACCCGGCTGACTCCCAGGGTCTCGGCTATGGCCTCGATGGAGAGATAGGGGTCGGAAATATTGTCCCGCACTATGTTCACTATCTTAGAGACGAACTTGTCGGACGAGAACTCCACCGGGGCCTCGCCCGCCAGGGGTATCTCCACCGTTTCCACCGGCACTTCGCCGGACAGTGCGGTGACGGTCACGGCGTCGGTAGAAGCATCCGCCTTGAGGGAGACCGCCCCTCCCCTGTCGTCCAGGGCATTCTCCACCATAGAGCAGAGGGCCGGCAGCATTACCGAAGGACGGACCATCGCCGAGTTGTTGCCCGTATAGGAGTAACGCAGGTCCGGTCCGGCCGCTTCGCAGAAATGGCGGAGGACGGCTTCGGCACCCAGCATAGTGGCGGAATCGGAATAATCCACCGGAGTATCGGCCAGGGCGGCCAGGCCATCCATCGAATTGTCCCGGGCATATTCCCGTATCTTCTGCAGGAGATCCTTATACAGGGATTTGGAGACTGCCTCCCGGAGATAATCCTCCTTCTGCGAGGCGGATATCTTCTTCTGTTTCCTATAGCGATAGGAGAGCAGGAACAGGGCCACCAGCACCACAAGGCCGAGCGAACTCAGCAGGACTATTACGACTACGGCCCTGGCAGTGCGGGATACCCGTATGCCGAGGGTGGAAACGGGGCCGAATTCCGCGCCCGGGGAGCGGGCAGCCTGCACCTTGAAACTGTATGAGCCCGGCTTGATGTCGGTGTAGAGCACGCCGCCGGCCAAATCTTCGCTGACGACCTCGTGCCACCCGTCCTCATAGCCTTGGAGACGATAGCGATAGACATTCGTCCGTTGGGATTCGTAGTTGAGAGCTATGAAATCGACAGAAAGGCCCACCCTCGAGCCGGTGACCTCTATCTTGGAACCGTCGAGCCGGGCGGGAGTCATCTCACCTCCGTCCACCATCGTGCCCGCGCCCTTGATAATGACGCGGAGCAGCCCGGGCTTGTTACCGTTCTTGAGGAGCGAGGGAACGAAACTGTTGATACCTCTGGCGCTGCCGGTGAGTATGGTCCCGGAGGATAGTTTGAGTATGGATGCAATATTGAAACGGTCGCTGATGAAGCCGTCCTCCACGGTGTAGCGGACCAGTTGTCCGGCAGCATCGTAGCAGAAGAGTCCCTTGTCGGTGGTGATCCAGAGACCGCAGTAATCCGGGGCCATCCCGCTGACCTGGAAATTGCGCAGGAGCGGGGGATCGCAGGGAACCAGGGAGCCGGCGGCATCGAGCACATACACTCCGTTGGCCGTTCCGGCATATATACGGCCCTCGTAGATATCTACGCAGGATACGTGCTTGGGATAATCCCCCGGCACCGTCCCGAAGTCCCCGGTGGCATAGGAGTACTTTACGAGGCCGTTCTTTTCGGTGGCGAAATAGAGTGTTCCGCCGTGCTGAAGTATGCGAACTATATCGCTGTGGCTTTCGAGGCTTATCTTGCGGCGGAAGAGCCCGGCAGCCTCGTCCAGTACGCCTATTCCGCTGGTAGTGCCTATCCAGAGGGTCCCGCGGTCGTCGCGGAAGATGGAATAGACGTCCGTCATCCCATCCTCCATATATTTCCCGTCATAGTGGCGGATGCGCCCGCTGCGGCGGTCGATTCTGTAGAGCCCGTTCTCGAAGGTCCCCACCCAGACGAAGTTCCCTTCGGTGAGTAGGGCGTGGATGTTCATATTGGAGTTGTTCCGGTCCACGTCCACGCGGGAGTAGGCCCCGGAAAGAGGGTCGTAGATGCTGAGCCCGCCGTCGTCGCTGCCCACCAGCACCTTGCCGCCATCGGTCTCCGCCATTACCGAGATTATGCTTCCGCAGCCGGGGGCCGGGTATATGGATTTGACTATGTTGGTGTTGGCGGAGCGATAGTTGATGCCGCCGAAGTAGGTGCCCACCCAGAGGCCGCCGGCGCTGTCCTTCATCAGGGCATAGACAAACTTGTCGTTCAGCTGGCCGTTATTCTTTCCACCCCTGTCCACCCAGGAATATTCGCGGCGGGTGGAGTCGAAGGAAAGCAGGCCGAGGTTGGTGCCTATCAGCATTTCGCCAGGATCGAATTCCAGTATGGTGCGGGCCGTAATCTTCTCGTGGCCCGATTGGAAGGGGAAGGAGACGGCGCGCATATCGCTGCGGTCCACCTTCCAGAGATCGCAGTTGGAATCACATATCCAGAGATTTCCATAGGCATCCTGGCAGACGCAGGTACCCGAGACCATCTTCCGCCCGGTGAACCTGTCCGCCAGGGGATAGGCGGAGAAATCGTCAGTGGCTGTATTGTATTTATATATGCAGTCGTCCAGGCAGACCAGCCAGATCTGTTTGTCGTGGGTTATCAATATATCTATTATGGTGGCGCCAGGGCCCTTTCCCTGGTAGCTGGTCCATTTCCCGTTCGGGATGCTGTAGCGGAAGAGGCCCTGGCCGATGGTACCCACCCAGATATTGCGGTTATCGTCCGCGACTATGCGGTTCACCGAACAGTCGTCGGTGGGGCCGTCGAGGCTGTCGATATGAAGGCGGGTGGTGGAACGGCTCCCGTGGTCCTTGCAATAAATGCCTTCGAAGGTGCCTATCCAGAGAGTCTTGGTGTCCTTGCTTTCACAGATGTCGAAAACCGACTTTCCCCATTCTTCGCCGGGGGGAGGGACGCAGGGAGTGAATTCGTTGCCATTGCACCAGCAGAGGCCGTAGGAAGTGCCGGCCCAGACTATGCCATCGGAATCCTGCAGCAAGGTGCGGACCGTATTGGAAGGCAGCCCCCGGTCCGTGGTATAATAACGGAACTGGGCCTTTGACGAGAAGGCGGCCGAGAGAAGCAGGAGCAGGGCGGCCGCGAGGCGGTTGATGCGTTTCTCCATCATAATCAATGGTTTCCCAATCGCAAATATGGTAAATAAATCCTAGTCTTATAGTCAAGTTTTTAGCTCATTTGTTAATTTTCTATATCAATAGTACAGTTTTAACAAATTAACCAATTATTGAACGATTGTGTGCGGTCGTTCTTGTTTATTGTACTTAATTTCACGGCGGACCAAAGGAAAACTATATTTATGAGAGAACTACTCCTGTCTATCCTGCTGTTTTCTGCGAGCTTCGCAGGAGCCGCTCCGGCGCAAGATGGATTCAAGGTTCATAACGGGGATCTTACCTTGAAGGTATCAATAGGAGAGAGTATAAACTATTCCGTAGAAGTCTGTGGCACGGAAGTGCTCTCTCCCAGTCCCCTTTCCCTATCCTTGAAAGATGGTCCCGTTCTGGGCCGGAACCCTAGAATCCGTAAGGTGGAAAGGCGCCACGGTACTGAGGAAATCGACGCACCTCTGTACCGCAGGAAGTCCATTTCCGCATCTTACGAAGTCCTCGACATCTCTTTGGCCGGGGGCTATGGTGTAGAGTTCCGGGTCTATCCCGATGGCGTAGCCTACAGGTTCAGCACCTCTTTCAAGGATGATGTCGTGGTGGAGTCCGAGCAGGTGGAATACCGCTTCGCAGAAGATTTCAGGACGGCCGTGACATATGTCACCCCCAGCCCCGAAGCCGGCCCGGACTCCTACCGCTCATCTTTCCAGGCACAGTACAGCATCGAAAGGATCTCCTCCTGCAAGGGACATCCCACCTTCGCGTTCCTGCCACTGTATGTGGATGCCGGGGAAGCGGGGCGCCTGCTCATCACCGAGTCGGACGTGGAAGACTATCCGGGGATGTTCATAAAGGCCGGAGAAGGCCTTTCTTACGTTGCCGAGCATCCCGGATATCCGTTGAGTTTCTACTATGACGAATCCCACGCCAGATACCCGCTGACCCGGGCGGACTATATCGCCCGCTGCAAGGGGAAGAGGACCTACCCCTGGCGTATCCTCATATATGGAAAAGATGACGTTGCCCTGGCGAACAACGATATGGTCTATAAGACTGCGGCGCCATCCAGGCTTGCGGATGCTTCCTGGGTGGAAGGTGGGCAGGCCGCCTGGGACTGGTGGAACGGCACCCGCATCTCGAAGGTCGATTTCGTGTCGGGGATGAATACCGGCACCTATAAATACTATGTGGACTTCGCCGCCCGCTTCGGGATCAAGTACGTGCTGATAGATGACGGCTGGTATTCCTACGAGGAAAACGACCTGCTGCATCCCATTCCCGGAATGGACCTGGAGGAAATCGTGGCCTACGCCGGTTCCAAGGGCGTGGGCATTCTGCTCTGGGCCGTCGGAGACAGCTTCGAAAAGCAGATGGAGGCCGTCTGCAGCAAGTATTCCACGATGGGCGTCAAGGGTTTCAAGGTGGACTTCTTCGACCGCCAGGACCAGGAGCTCGTGCAGAGTATCTACCATATGGCGGAGGTAAGCGCGCGCTACGGCCTCACTATCAATTTCCACGGGATGTACAAGCCAACCGGCCTCAGCCGCACTTGGCCTAACGTGGTAAACTACGAGGGAGTGTTCGGGCTCGAGCAGCTGAAATGGACGGAAGGGGATGCCGCCGATATGCCCTTCCACGACGTGATGCTTCCTTTCACCCGCGGAGCCGTTGGGCCGCTTGACTACACTCCGGGCGCTATGCGCAATGCCACCAAGGCCAACTTCCGGGCCATAAGGATGGACCCTATGAGCCAGGGAACCCGCGCCCATCAGGTGGCTCTCTATGTCATCTTCGACTCCCCCGTAACCGTGCTCTGCGACAATCTTACCAATTATATAAAAGAAGAAGAGACCACACGCTTCATCACCGGAATTCCCGCCGTGCCCGACAGATTGGAAGTGCTGGCCGGAGCGCCAGGGCAATATGTGCTTTCCGCCCGGCAGCTGGGGGATTCCTGGTGGGTCGGCGGCATCACCACCTGGGAGGCCCGCGACATCCACGTGGACTTTTCCTTCCTGGGAGAAGGGAGCTGGAAAGCCAGCATCTTCCGGGATGGCGTGAATGCCGACCGCGTGGGCGAGGACTATAGGATAGACACTTGCACGGTGGACGCTTCCACTTCGATGGACATACACTGCGCCCCTGGCGGAGGCTTTGCCATCAGACTCGAGAAATAAACTCCAATTACTTATAACCAATTACTATGATCCATTCTTACAACCTCAAAAAGCTGGCAGCAGCCACGCTTCTGTGCTTGTCGCAACTCGCCCAGGCACAGGAAGGGGGAACCGGCATCACCGCCGTCAGGGACAGCCTGGAAGACCAGGTGCTGGTGCTTGACGACGTCGTGGTGGTGGGTTACTCCTCTACTACAAAGAGGGATCTTATTTCGTCCGTTTCCCAGGTCAAGGCGGGTCAGATTTCCAATCTGCCTACCACCAGCATCTCGCAGGGCCTGGCCGGACGTTCTCCCGGACTCATTGTTACGGAAAGGGGCGGCGGTGCCAACGTTGATCCTGCCATCAGCATCCGCGGCGGCAGCAATCCACTGTTCGTCATCGACGGAATAATCCGCACCAAGGCGGATTTCGTGGCTCTCTCCCCCGAGGACATCGAGCAGCTGAACATCTTGAAGGATGCATCCGCCACGGCCATCTACGGCGCGCGGGCATCGAACGGCATCATCCAGGTGGTTACCAAGAAGGGTAGCGTGGGCAAGGTTACGGTGGAATACGACTTCACCCAGAGCTACGCACAGCCCGCTTACTGGCAGAAGACCAACCGACTCTGGAAGCGCTACGAATTCGCCAACCAGGCCAGCATCAACGACGGCCTCGAGCCCCAGTACACCCCCGAAATCATAGAAAAGGCCAAGAACGGCCTGGACGCTATGGGAAGACCGATGCAGGTTTCCAGGGACATAGTGCTCAAGGACTGGGCTCCGCAGAGCAAGCACAGCATAAGGATAAACAGCGGCAACGAGTATTCGCAGACCTATATATCCTTCGGCTATGTGGACAACAACTCCCTGTACAAGGTCGCCGAGAACTACCTCAAGCGGGCTACCTTCCGCGTTGCCAACACGGTAAACATCAAGAACATCGGCCTGCAGATAAACACTAGCGTAGATGGCTATGTGCAGAGGGAGACCCAGCCCTGGTCCAACATTGACCCGGGTTACCGCACGGCTTTCGCCGATATGCAGAACGCCCCCGAAGCAGTGCTGCTCAACAAATACGGCCTGCCCCTCACGCTGGGCAACATCAACATCATTGCCGAGCTCTCCGACGACTCAGGATACTATCGCACCAAGAACAACCTCATCAACGCCAAGGCCGAGGCCGTCTGGGACATCCCCGGGGTCAAGGGCCTGAAAGCCAAGTTGTCGGCCGACTACCGCTACAACATAGTGGATGCCAAGGAGTGGGGGATGGACCCGGCCACCTACGAGTGGGATTCCCAGACCCCGAGATACGCCGGTAACTCCAAGCTCAACAAGGATATCAGCCAGCTCTCCGACTACACCACCCAGGCCTTTCTGGAATATGCCGGCACCTTCGGCAAGCATTCAGTATCGGCCGTGGGAGGATATGAGCAGTTCTACGAAAGGGGTGACCAGGCAGGCCTCGGCCGCAAGGACTACGAGTTCCGGGTGGACCAGATAAATGTCGGCCCGGCCAGCAAGCAGACCAACTACGGCAGCGAGGCCGAGATGGGCCGCGCCGCCTGGATATTCCAAGGCAGATACAATTACGACCGCAGATTCTACTTCGAAGGCAGCCTCCGTTACGACGGTTCCGACTACTTCGCCCCCGGCAAGAGGTGGGGAGCTTTCTTCGGCGGATCCCTCGGCTGGATAGTGACTGCAGAAGAGTGGATGAAACCCCTCGTGGACCGCAACATCCTCAATATGCTCAAGCTCCGGGCCTCTTACGGCCAGACCGGTCTCGACTCCAGCGCCGGCCGCTTCGCCTACCTGCAGAAATACAGGCTGGAGAGCAAGGGCTACGTAGTTGACAATGAATACGTCCCCGGATTCTTCGAAGGAGACCTTCCTTCCCCCGACCTTACCTGGTACACCACCGACCAGACTGACATAGGCTTCGACTTCGCCTCTGCGAAAAACCGACTCTATGGTTCTTTCGACTACTTCTACTACAAGACCCACGGATACCTGGTATCCCCGACGGGCCAGAGCTATCTGAACGTCATCATGGGCGTGGGAATGCCCAAGGTGAAATCGGACAGCGAGCACAGAAGGGAAGGTATCGAAATCCAGATGGGCTGGAGGAGCAACATAGGCGAATTCAGCTACGACATCTCGGCTAACTTCACTTACTTCGATCAGATGTGGGCATACGACCAGTCCGAAGCCGAAGCCTCCTATATGAACCCCTACACCAGAGCTCAGCAGACCAGGGGTTACTACGGCAATCTGTATCACTCCCTCGGCTATTATCGCGACCAGGACGATGTCTTCAACAGCGTCGCCTACCTCGCCGGTATCACTTCCGGCGCCCTGGCCCCCGGTGACATCAAGTACGAGGACACCAACGGCGACGGCCAGATCAACTCCGAAGACTACCGTCACCTCGGCAAATCCAGCATGCCCCGCGGCCAGTACGGCATCAACATCGCACTCGGCTACAAGGGTTTCTACTTCAACTCTCTGTTACAGGGTTCCACGACGGCCAATCTCTACATCTCGGCGACCAACTCGATGCAGACCCTCCACGCCGGGAACCTGACCACCATCTATCCTTATCAGGAGGATACCTGGACTCCGACCAACCAGAACGCCGCCTATCCGAGACTGATGTACAACACCAACCTCAACTCGAACAACAACTACCTCTCCAGCGACTTCTGGCTCCTCAACTGCGCCTACCTGCGAATCAAGGACGTACAGTTCGGCTATGACTTCAAGTATGCGCTTCTCAAGAATGCCAAATGGGTTTCCCGCCTCCGCGTAGGAGTGTCCGGCCAGAACCTCGTAACCTTCTCCAAGGCCAAGAAGTATGGTATGGACCCCGAAAACGTGGATGCCTCGGGCTACGGCTACCCCGTGAGCAGGACCCTGGCACTGACCATCAATGTAGGATTCTAACAGAATGAGTATGAAAAAGATTTACACGATAGGCCTGATGGGACTCCTGTTCTTTGGAGTGTCATCCTGCAACGATCCGCTCGACACCCATCCTACCGACTTCTTCGACGAAGCGACCGTTTGGAGTTCCTTCTCTACGGCCAACGCCTTCGTGAACGGAGTTTACGGTGCCGTGCTGGCGGATTCCAGTAACGGCGAAGGCACAGGAATGTGGGCGGGCAATGGCTCCGCCGTATTCTGGGAGTGCCGCACCCCCAACTCCGTATGGTGCTCCCTGGTGGGAGAAGGCACCGACGGCTTCCCCCTGGAAACATCCATCAACGCCTACAGTAATTATGGCGTGAACCATTCCACCGGCCTCCGCATGTGCAATGTCATTATCGAAAAGGCAGCAGCTTCCCAGGTAATGAGCGAGGAGCAGAAGAAGATACTCGTGGCTGAAGGTAAGTTCCTCCGCGCGATGACCTTCTTCGATCAGGCCCGCAAGATGGGATATTTCATCCCCATCAAACAGGTCCTCTCGCAGAACGACACCCTGGCTGCTAAGATCCCTATGACCTCCAGCCTGGTCGAGAGCTACGACATCATAGTCGAGGATTTCGAAGATGCAATAGCCGACCTGCCCGAGTTCTCCAGCGCCGGCCGGGCCAACAAGTACGCTGCCGAAACCATGCTTTCGGAAGCCTGCCTGCAGGCCTACGCCTACACCAAGGACACGAAGTATCTCGACAAGGCCATCTCCGCCGCATCCGACGTTGTGGAGCACAAGGCTCTCTCCCCCAACTACGGGGACATCTTCAACATCGGCAATTCCACCGACCCGGAAATCCTCCTCGGATACTATTATCTGGAGGAAGATACCTACGTGAGCAATTTCTGCGAGCTTATCGACGTAGGACCCAACATCCAGGTCACCGATACCGAACCTTCGATGTGCCCCATCCCCTTCAAGAACGCGCACGGCGGTGCCACCTTCATGGGCTGGGCAGTATTCTTCCCCACCCAGGACCTGGTGGACCAGTATCTGGTGGTGGACGATGCCACGGGCAAGGCCCTCCCTTGGTGGGAGACTTCCCAGTGGAAGGATAACGTGGATGATCTGGACCCTGCGAGCGTCACCACGCCCGGCCAGGTGGACAGCTACAACCGTTCCACCGGCGAGCCCAGGCGCATCCCCAGCGACCAGGACTTCGCCAACCTCAACGCCGGCTATCCTACATTCCAACGCTACGCCGCTCTCAAGTCCGGCCGCACCGACACCCGCAATATCTCACAGCTTATGTATGAGAAACGCGACAAGCGCTTCTACAGCTCAGTGGTGTACGACCAGTGCGAGTGGCTGGGCGAGACAATGGAAACCAATCTCCAGGGCAACGCCTCCGCAGGCGTACGCGACAAGGAGAATGGTGGATGGTATAATACCGTGACCAACTACTACTGGAGGAAGAACGTTCCCGAGGACCTCAAGAGCATGTTCTACGCCACCCAGACCGACTATCATTTCTGCATAGCCCGAACGGCGATGGCCTATCTGAACCTGGCCGAAGCCTACCTCTGCAAGAAGAATGTAGTGAAGGCAGTCGAGGCCCTGAACGCCACCCGCACCATACACGGAGGGCTGCCTGCATCCGAAGCCAGCACCCTTGAAGAGGCTTGGGCCGACTACATACGCGAGCACAACATCGAGTTCTGCAGCGAAGCCGGCTACACCTACTTCGCCTATCTGAGATGGGGCAAGTACGGCGGATATGCCAACGGCGGAGCTCCGGAAGGCGACGTGGTCAAGGCCCTGGACGCCCCGGTGCACAAGATAATGATCAGCCGCGGCAGGGATAAGGTGCTGGTAGGCCAGGTAACCACCCTGGGAGCCTCGAACAGGCGCTTCACCACCCGCCGCTACCTGCTCCCCATCGCACAGAATTTCCTGAACACCCGCGAAGCTTATGGCCTCGACCATCAGCAGAACGAGGGATGGTAGTCCACGATCAAACACGAAAGCAAATGAAAACGATAAAAGCAATACTGACATTCCTGGGCGCCGCGCTGCTATGCAGCTCCTGCCTGGATTCGAATCTCAAGGAACTAGACGTGTTCAAGGGTTCGGACATTACGTCCACCTTTGTCTATTATCGCTATGTGGATGAGTCGTACACCCACGTGCTGAGCGGCGCTCACGCCGTGAAGCAGGTCACGCTCACCGTCAACAACGATATAGATACCGACAACGGCACCTGCGACATCACCGTCACCATACCTTCCAACTTCCCTGCAGCCGAACTCGACAACATCAGCGCCAGTGAGCTGGTGGTGGCGGTCAGCATCTCCACTGCGGCCATCATCTCCCCTATGGGCGGATCCCCCGCCCTGGGAACGCCGGCCGACTGGAGCGTCCCCCACAAGTACATGGTAGAGGCTGCTGACAAGTCGAAGAAGGAGTGGACCATAACGGTGGACCTTGTTAAATAATTTCCTATTTTTGAGGGATTTAATATCGGAAACGATGAGACGTTTATTAATTCCCTTGTGTTTGTTATTGTGTGTCGAGCTGCTTGGCGCGGCACCCGTATGGAAGCTTTCCCCGAATGGAGGGATATGCCTTGATGCGGGTGCGGCGCCACGGCCGCTCCACGACCATATAGAGATGAGCGGACAGCAGATGTCCGCCGTAATCCGTTGGGGGATAGAGGCAGACGGCCGTTTCAGCGAGGACAGGTCGCTGGTATTCCCCCTTCTGAGGACTATCCCCAATAATACCCACGCCAGCCTCAGGCACCGTATTTCCACCGACATCCTTGCGCTGCTCTCCATTGACGGGAAGCCGCTACGCGGAGAGACGGTCGTACGTATGGAGATAAACGGCTGCATACGCGTGGAGAGCATCTATCCGGACTCCGTGGCCATCTCCCGGACCATCTTCCCCTCGGTGGACAAACCCCTTCTGGGCGAGGTCTATACCCTTGTCAACCGATCGGGGCGGGCGGTAGAAGTGCATATCCCCAAGTACTCCAATGATTTCCGCACCGACCCGGCAAAATCGCTGGATGGACCTTTCATAATAAAGGAAGAAATCACCGGCAGCGGCACTTACGCCCTGCGGGCCGGGGAGAGCCTTAGCTTCGGGGCCGTCTTCCAAGCCTACCGGGAGGGCGGGGAAGCGCTGCGGGCCTATCCTGAGATGGAACTCCGCGCCCGTATGTCCCTGCTGGACGAGTGGGGCTCGAACCTGGTTCTGGACACCCCCGACGAAGTCATCGACCAAGAGTTCGCCTTCGCCAAGATACGCGCCGCCGAGAGCATCTACAAGACCAAGGGAGGTTTTATGCACGGGCCGGGCGGAGAGGCCTACTATGCCGCAATCTGGGCCAATGACCAAGCCGAATATGTAAATCCCTTCTTCCCCTTCCTGGGCTACGGGATAGGGAATGCGTCCGCCCTCAACTCCTTCCGGCATTTCGCACGCTATATGAACGATAGCTGGGCGCCCATCCCCAGCTCCATCATCGCCGAAGGCACCGACATATGGAACGGGGCCGGCGACCGCGGGGATGCCGCGATGATTGCCTATGGGGCAGCCCGTTACGCCCTGGCACAGGGCGACAAGGACCAGGCGCTGGAGCTCTGGCCGCTGATCGGGTGGTGCCTGGAATACTGCGAGCGGCAGCTGAACGAGGCCGGAGTGGTGCGGTCGGACTGCGACGAGCTGGAAGGGCGTTTCCCTGCGGGAGATGCCAACCTCTGCACCTCGTGCCTCTACTACGACGCCCTGCTCTCCACGGCTATGCTCGCCCGCAGCCTAGGCAAAGGGGCGATGGTCGAAAAAGAATACCTGGCGAAGGCCGAAAAGCTTTCGCAGGCTATAGAAAGTTACTTCGGAGCGGACATCCAAGGCTTCCGCAGCTACCGATACTACGCGGGGAACGACTTGCTCCGCTCCTGGATATGTATGCCACTGATAGTGGGCCTGAAGGGGCGCGAGGAAGGGACCATCGCCGCGCTCACTTCCCCCCTGCTGCTGACCGAGGACGGAGTACTGACCGAGCAGGGCAGCAGCACCTTCTGGGACCGCTCGACCCTCTATACCCTCCGCGGCATATATATGGCGGGAGATATTGCTACGGCCAGCCGGCTGATGCACTCCTACTCTGAGCGCCGGCTGCTCGGGGCTCACGTTCCATATCCCATTGAAGCCTGGCCCGAAGGCAGCCAGAGGCATCTTTCGGCAGAAAGCGGGCTGTACTGCCGAGCCGTCATCGAAGGTATGTTCGGCCTGCGCCCCAAGGGTTTCTACAGCTTCAGCCTCACCCCGCGCCTGGCCGCGGACTGGGACAGTATGATACTTCGCCATATCCGGGCTTTCGGGGGCGATTTCGACATTGAGGTCTTCCGTATCAAGGGCGGAGTGAGCGTCAATGTATGGGACAATATCAACAAAGACTCCCGCAGCTACAAGGCGAAGGAGGGGGAAAGCATAGATATCACCCTGCGGGTCCATATTGCCCGGAAGAAGGTGTATCTGGAGGACTTTATGGACGGATCTTCCGACGAGGATGCGATGCCCGCCATCCGGGCCGCGCTCCGCGAATGCGCCTCCAGCAGGGCCTCGGCGCTGGTGCTCCCCTGCGACACCCTGCATATAAAGCCGGGATTGGCCTTCGAGGAATACCAGTACATCAGCAACCACGATCCTTCGATGAAGCGGATTGCCTTCCAGCTGAAGGGTATGAAGGATTTCTGCATTGAGGGGAACGGGGCGGTGCTGATGTTTTCCGGGCATATCTCCCCATTCCACCTCGAGAAATGCAGGAATATCTCGGTGCGGGACCTTACCATAGATTTCGACCGGCCCTTCGTGTCGGAAGGGAAGATCGTGGGCGCCGGGAAGGGCTTCTTCGAACTGGAGTTCCCCGAGAATTCCGGGGCCCGGCTGGTGCAGGGACAGCTGCGCTTCCTGACTCCTGATTGGGAGGAATATCCCTATTCTAACCTTCTGGAGTTCGATTCCGCGCGCAGGGAGGTGGCATATCACGCCCACGATTACTGGCTTTCGGCAGATTGCTATTCTGCCGAGCAGACCGGCCCCGGACGCTTCATCATACGGCGGGAGGATTTCGGGGATGCCATCGTGGGGAACACCCTGGTATTCGGGGCGGCCTACAGGCATCATCCAGGTTTCTTCATCAACAACTGCGAGGGGGTGACGCTGACGGACATAAAACTGCACAACTGCTGCGGGATGGGCGTCATCGCCCAGAGTACCAAGGACATAGACCTGCTGCGGGTGAATGTCGAACCTGCGCCCGGAAGCGGCCGCATCATCAGCATCTCCGCCGACGCCACCCACTTCATAAACTGCAAGGGATACATACGGATGAAAGATTGCATCTTCCGCAACCAGAAGGATGATGCTACCAATATCCACGGCTGGTATATGGCCGTGGAGAAGCTCCTTCCGGGCAACGGGGCCCTTCTGCGCTGGCGTAACGGGGCGCAGGTCGGGAGCCGCTTCATCAAGCCTGGGATGGAGATGGAACTTGCAGAAAAATCCACCCTGGAGGCCTGCGGACACGCCAAAGTAAAGAGCGTGAAATACCTCAACAGCGAATATGCGGAGGTGTATTTCTGCGGGGAGCTGCCGGACAGCTTCGCTCCCGGGGACGTGGTGGCGGAAGACGGCGCTTACCCTGATGTGCTGATAAGCGGTTGCTACATAGGCAACAACAGGGCCAGGGGGCTGCTGATCGGCTCGCGCGGGAAGGTGGTCATCGAGAATAACGTCTTCCACACTCCCGGCTCGGCGATACTGTTCGAGGGGGACGGGAGTTTCTGGTACGAACAGTCGGGGGTGAGGGATGTTACTATCCGTAACAACATCTTCGACAATTGTATGTACGGTTCGCCCAGCTGGGGCCGCGCGGTGATTGCCGTAGGCAGCGGTATTCCGGACAAGGAGCACTCCCGCTACCACAAGAACATCCGTGTCGAGGGCAACATCTTCCGCGGCTTCGACCAGCGCATCGTAAACATCTACTGCGTGGACGGATTCATCTTTCGCGGCAACAAGGTGGAATTCACCACCGACGGCTACCCTGCCTCCGGCACCGAAGACCAGCGCTTTGTGGAAAAGTTTTGCGATAAAAGTATTGTGTTTCAGGACAATTAGCTATATTAGCGAACCTATTGGGGAAACGAAGCCCACAGAAACGAGTGGGCGCACATTCAGCCACCACGGCGATGAATGTGGAAATGCATATACAAAATCATTACAATGATATGAAAAGAATCATTATTGTTCTAAGCGTTATTTTTTCCTTATCGCTGGCAGCATCTGCACAGGAAGTCGGAAGGTTTGAGTTTGAATTGGGGTATGGAGGGGCATTCCCAATTCAAATGGAAAACCATCCTGCATATAATGGCCGTCACTATTTCGGAGAAGTTCGTTATAACCTTAATTCTAAGTTCGATCTTGGACTGAATATATCGGATACTCGTTTTATTCAGGACTATGTAAGCGATAAAACGATTCATCAAATACACGGACTCCAGGCATATTTATGCTTCGATTATAATTGGAGACGATCTAAGGAATACAACATTTTCGTAGGATTGGGCGCCGGATGGACAGTGTTTCAGAGCAATACCAACTATTATGGCCTCACTGATGGAACTGGCTCAAAAAGTATAGAGGGATCCGTCCCTTGTTTTGCTCCCAGGGTCGGTATTGAATTATTTGATAGGCTACGTTTGTCATACAGTCTTATTGCCCCCTATGACTGCTATGAGCTTATTCATTCCACCATCACCATCGGTCTGGTATTTGGCGGAAAAAGGAAGTAGCTCTTGCACACTTTAGTGTTAGTAATTGGGAGGCCTTCAAGAGCTACTAGAAGGTGGCGGGATAGCCCAACGTTTTGTGAAATATTCTTTATGAAATAGATCGTATTATGAGAAAGATTGTATTGTTACTCAGTTTGTTTTTAACATTCTTTCAATTCATGTCTGCACAGAGAATTGGGAGAATCGAGTTTGAAGTTGGCAGTGGAGAAGTCTGTCCAATAAATAACCTAGGACGGCCTGCTTACAATGGCGCCCTAATATTCGGTGAAATCCGATATAACTTCAATCCAAAGTTTGACCTCGGCATGAATGTTATGCATTCCGCGTATGACAGAGATTATGTCGACGAACATTCTATACATTCAGTACGCGATTACAACATAACCGTTTTCGCTGATTATAACTTGAGGCAATCAGAATTAGCAAACGTATTTTTCGGACCTGGGATAGGTTGGACCTACACTTATGAACGCACCAATTTCTACGGTTGGGATGAAGATCAGTCTATTGCGTGTCGCGAGTCACTTCCGATGCTTGCCGCACGGATGGGAATAGAGTTCCTTGATAAACTAAGGGTTTCATTCCTCTATCAGATTCCTTACGATGGTTCCAAATACCAGTACACTGCCATCTCCATCGGCCTGGTATTCGGTGGCAAAAAGAAATAGCTCTCGCGCACTTTAGTGTTAGTAATTAGGTGTGTCGTTACGGCAAAAGTGCCGCGACGACACACCTTTTTTAAAGAAAAGTTAAAAATTGTAACCGCTTTTTCGGAATAATTACTAATTTTGCCCAAGTGACAATTGTGTCACAGTGTTTTTAACCGGTTAAATTCTTAAAGTTTATTGCCTTATGAAGAAGATTTATGTAATCCTCGCAGTAGCAGCCCTCGTACTCAGCGCCGCATCTTGCGGAAACAAGAAAGCTAAAGAAGCCGCAGCCGAGCCCGCCGCTCAGGAAGAAGTCGCTGCCGAACCTACCGCAGCAGAAGAAGTTAAGGAAGCAGTTACCGACGCTGCCGTCGACGTTGCTAAGGAAGCCGTCGCAGCTGGTGCCGAGGCTGTCAAGGACGAAATCAAGAAGTAATTAACTTACTTATTGAATCCTCATCCCTTCCGACTTTAGTTCCGGGAGGGTTTTTTTGTGAGACGCCGTTGCCATTATTAATATTTTAGTTTATATTTGCGGTAATAATTACCGCTATGGCGACAAAAATTAATAATATAATTAGTCTCATCCCACAAGACTCCCTGTTGTTCTCCTCGTGGTTGGCATCACAGGGAATAGACCGTAAGGGGCAATCCATGTATGTTCATAGCGGCTGGCTGGAGAGAGTTTCCCACGGTGTTTACAAGATAGCCGGAAAGAATCCTACTCTTTATGGTGCCGTAGCCTCGTACAACAATCAGCTTGGCAAAGCCTGCCACGTGGGGGCATCCTCTGCGCTAGATCTTCGAGGGTATTCCCATTTCGTATCTCTGGGAAAGCCCTCTGCATATCTCTTTACCGACAAGGTGTCTCGTTTACCGGAGTGGTTCCATTCTATCGAGTGGGACATGACGGTAAAGAGTTTCACATCTTCCATTTTCGGCAAGGATTTGGGATTGGAAATCTACGACTATAACGGTGCACAATTACTCATTTCTAGCCCAGAGCGCGCCATTATGGAATGTCTTCATCTTTATCCAAAACACTTCGCCTTGTTGGACTGTTACTACATAATGGAAATGATGACAACTCTCCGTCCTGCCATTGTCCAGGAACTGCTGGAAAAGTGTACATCCATAAAAGTTAAACGACTGTTTCTATATATAGCTCACAAAGCCGGCCACAGTTGGTTTCAGGCTCTGGAACTCTCTAGAATCGACAAAGGTAGAGGCATAAGGAATTTCTCTGCCACCGGCCGCTTCGATAAAGACTATAAGATTATCATTCCTGAAGAACTGGCTGATTATGAATAAAGAATATGCACAGAAAGTGGAAATCCTCCTTAGGATACTCCCTATTGTCATGGACGAAAAAGTCTTCGCCGTCCATGGAGGTTCTGCCATTAATTTGTTCATCAGGGACCTGCCTCGTTACTCGGTTGACATCGACCTAACGTACACCCCCTTGGAGGGCCGGGAAGAGAGCATCAATCATATCAGCAATCACCTCCAATCAATAGCTGAAAAGGCAAAACCCCGGCAAGCTTTTAGCTGAGGCTTTAAAGTTGCGGAAAATCTTTAGTCTATAGTAGACACTATTGAATCCTCATCCCTTCCGACTTTAGTTCCGGGAGGGTTTTTTTGTGCCCTTCGGCATCGACCCAGGCGAGGCAGTCTTCGATGATGGTGACCTTGAATCCGGCTTTGAGAAGGTCCTCGGCGGTGTTGCGGACGCAGTATTCGGTGGCGATGCCGGTAACATACACGACCTCGGTACCGAGCAGGTTCAGCACCTCGGCAAGGCTCTGGCCCGCATCGTTGCGCCCTTCGAAACCGGAGTACTGCTCCTTGGAAGGGTCGCATCCCTTATAAAATGTAAGCTCCTCGTTCACGAAGGGAAGCAGGTCGTCGTGGATCTCGGCACCGCGGGTTCCGGCCACGCAGTGGGGAGGCCAGGGGCCGCCCTGCGCCACGAAGGAACAGTGGTCGGCCGGATGATGGTCGCAGATGAAGAGCACGGGGAGCCCGGGCTTCTTTTCGATGAATGCTTTGGTGTTTGCCACAGCCTCGTCGGAATGGGCGCAGGCAAGGGATCCACCGGTAATGAAATCATAGATTTCGTCTACTACGACTATTGCTTTTTCCATATTCAGTCTTTGTTGATGGTTACTACTGCCCAGGCTTCGCATCCCTCTCCCCTGCCGACGAATCCCAGCCTTTCGGTGGTGGTGGCTTTGACGCTGACTGCGTCCAGGCCTATCCCCATAATGGGAGCGAGGGTGGCACGCATAGAGTCTATATGAGGGCGGAGCTTGGGAGATTGGAGGGCAATGGTGATGTCGGCGTTCCCGACCTTCCATCCCCTTTCGGAGAGCATCTCCACGACCTTCTTCAGCAGGCCCTTGCTGTCGGCCCCTTTCCACTCGTCGGAATTGTCCGGAAAGTGCAGGCCGATGTCGCCCAGGGCGGCGGCTCCAAGCAGGGCGTCGCAGAGGGCGTGGATGGCCACATCTCCGTCGGAATGGGCGACGAAGCCCCTGTCGGAAGGTATCTGTACGCCACCGAGCCACATAGGGAGGCCTTCGGCGATGGCGTGGACATCGTATCCTTGTCCTATTCGTGTTTGCATAATGCAAAGGTACAAAGAAAAGTGTTAACTTTGTAAGTTATGGGATTTTTCAATTTTTTCGGAGATAACGACCATCGGGTGTTCAACTACAAGCCGATGTACTACGACAAAGATAAAGAAGAGAGGATGCGCAGGTTCAGGGCCGTGGACGGAAGCCTGGAGAAGAAGGACAAGGACGGCAACTACGTGCCCGGCAGCTACTTGCACGGCGCTTTCCGCGACGGTGCATACCAGAACACGCGCAACCGTATGAAGAAGGTGCAGACCATCATCGGCATAGTGACCATGCTGCTGATAGCGGCCATACTGTTCTATATCGCTAAATTCTATTCGCTGCTGTAATGGGTAAACTCAAGGTCCTTCCGGCAAACATTGCCAATATGATAGCCGCCGGCGAGGTGGTGCAGCGTCCCGCATCCGTAGTCAAGGAGCTTGTGGAGAATGCGGTGGATGCCGGTGCCGGCCAGGTGGACGTTATTGTGAAGGATGCCGGCCGCACCAGCATACAAGTGATCGACGATGGCTCGGGGATGAGCCCTTCGGACGCCGTGCTCTGCTTCGAAAGGCACGCGACCTCCAAGATTTCGGAGGCGGCCGACCTGCAGCGCATCACTAGCTACGGATTCCGCGGGGAGGCCCTGGCGAGCATCGCCGCGGTAGCGGAGGTCACTCTCAAGACCCGCCGCGCAAAGGACGACACCGGCACCCAGGTGAGCATCACCGACCCCACGGCCGTGAAGACATCTTCCGTAGCCGCACCCACCGGCAGCAACTTTCTGATACGCAATCTTTTCTACAATACTCCGGCCCGCAGGAAATTCCTGAAATCCGACAATGTCGAGCTCCGTCACATAGTGGAGGAGTTCACCCGCATAGCACTCACCCGCCCGGACGTGGGATTCTCGCTGGTGAGTAACGGCCGCGACATCTACCGTCTGCGTCCGGCCAAGTCCCTGAAGTTCAGGGTGATGGACCTGATGGGCGCGGGCGTGGCCGATGACCTGGTGGACATCACCGCGGAGACCTCCATAGTGCGCGTCAGCGGTTTCCTGGCCCGTCCGGATGCCGCCCGTAAGACTGTGGCGAACCAGTTCTTCTTCGTGAACGGGCGCTTCTTCCGCAGCAACTATCTGCATAAGGCGGTGATGAAGGCCTACGAGGAATATCTCCCGGAAGGTTACACTCCCTCCTACTTCATCTGGCTGGAGGTGGATCCGGAGAGCGTGGATGTGAACATCCATCCCACCAAGGCGGAGGTCAAGTTCGAGGAGGATGCCGTCATCTTCCAGACCATCTACGCCTGCGTCAAGGAGACTCTGGGCAAGAATTCCTTCGGCGAGGGGATAGATTTCGATACGGAGGGACGGGTGGAGATGCCGCAGATGGGGAGGAGTTTCGAGGAGTATCGCGGGCCCGTGCCGGTGACGCCCGGTCCGCCCGTGGATACGGCCTACGATCCCTTCGCGGCGAATCTTAGCTTCGACACCATCCCACAAAACACTGGCTACGGAGCACTGTTCGAAGAGAACCAGGCCGTGCAGGCACGTGCGCTGGTGGTCAAGGGCCGCATAATAATTGCGCCGACCGCCTCCGGAGTGATGCTGGTGAACATCCGCCGCGCCTGGGAAAGGATACTCTACGAGAGGAGCCTCAAGGCCCTTTCGAAGGACGCGCCCGTCACCCAGACCGCCCTCTTCCCGGTGCAGGTGCAAGTAGGCACGGCCGGGCGCCTGCTCTTCGACGAGAATGCGGAAACACTGGCGGCCGTGGGCTTCGACATCACCCCCTTCGGCACCGATACCGTGGTGGTGAACGGGGTTCCCGAGGGTTATTCCTGCGAGAGCGGGAAGGTGCAGCAGATGGTGCAGGATATACTGCTGATACTCTCCGACGAGGCCGGCGGAGTGCCCGAGGTGGTGCGAGCCGGACTGGCTTCGAAGTTCGCCCGCCTGGGCAGCCTGAACGTGGAAGCCCCCCGCGACGCGGCCGAGGCCCAGGGCCTGATAGACGCTCTGTTCGCCTGCGACAATGCCGAGCTTACCCCTTCGGGGAAAAAGATTACCGCGCTGGTTAGCGTGGACGAAATGGATAAAAGATTTCAATAAGCTATGCCATACTACCAACAAGAAACAAGAAGGCCGTTGCCCGTAACGGTACATCTGATAATCATAAACGTGCTATTCTTCCTGGCCACACTGGCGAAGGAGAACTTTATGATAGGCAACTTCGCGCTGTTCTATCCCACCACCCCCTGGTTCAAATTCTGGCAGCCCCTGAGCTATATGTTCATGCACGGCGGCTGGTGGCACCTGTTCTTCAATATGTACTCCCTGTATATATTCGGGATGGCCGTGGAAAGGATACTGGGACAGAAGCGCTTTCTGATACTCTACTTCCTCTGCGGCTTCGGTGCCGCGGCCGCCCAGCTGGGAGTGCAGGCGCTTGACAGCAGCCTGCAGTTCATCCCCACGGTGGGAGCTTCCGGCTGCCTCTATGGAGTGATCGTGGCCTTCGCGATGATCTTCCCCGAAGCCCGCCTCACCCTCATCTTCCCGCCTGTGACGCTCTCGGCCAAATGGATGGCCATCATCTTCATAGGCATAGAACTCTTCACCGGAATCACCGGCACCCAGGCCGGCGTGGCGCACTTCGCCCATCTCGGCGGCGCGCTCATAGGCTGGCTGCTGATCTGGTGGTGGTATAAAAGACGCAAGAATAACAACAATAACTATGTCCACTATTGATACCGTCATAGCAGAGGCCCTGGAGGTCCTCAAGCGCGGTGGAGTGATACTGTATCCCACCGACACAGTGTGGGGCATCGGCTGCGACGCCACCAACGAAGAGGCCGTCGCGAAGGTGTTCGAAATCAAGAGGCGCAGCGGGGCCAAGTCCCTGGTGCTGCTGGCCAGCGACCTGGATATGGTCGCCAAGCACATAAAGGTCATCCCCTCCATCGCCATCGACCTGGTGGAAGTGAACGATGCTCCGATGACCATAATCTACCCGGGGGCCCAGTATCTTGCCCCGAACGTGGTGGCGGAAGATGGTTCCGTGGGCATACGCATCCCCCAGAACGAGTTCTGCGTGCAGTTGGTACGCAAGCTCCGCCGGCCGCTGGTATCTACCTCCGCCAACATTTCTGGCGAGGAGACCCCTTCCTGCTTTGCGGAGATTTCGGATGAGATTGTGTCGGCCGTGGATTATGTGGTGCCGGCTTACCTCGAAAAGGACTCCACCGGGCGGGCTTCGCAGATTATCAAGCTCGGCCTGCGCGGAGAGGTGGAAATCATCCGTCCATAGATGGAACTCTTCTACGCATATAAGGTTTCGGATGGCTTCGCGTTCCTGGATGCGGAGGAGTCCGGGCACTGCGTCCGCGTGCTCAGGCACAGGGTCGGGGATGCCGTCGAAGTCATAGACGGAAGCGGTTCCCTGCTGCATTGCGAGCTGAGCGATGCTTCGCCCAAGGAGGCCGTGGCGCGGGTAGTTTCGGAGACTCCCGGCTGGGGATCGCATCCCTATCATCTTACAATGGCCGTGTGTCCTACCAAGAATATCGACCGTTACGAGTGGTTCGTGGAGAAGGCTACGGAGCTTGGGGTGGATGAGATTGTGCCGGTGATCGGGGATCATTCGGAGAGGCGTGTGGTGAGGGTGGATCGTTTGCGGAAGATTGCGGTGGCGGGGGCGAAGCAGAGTTTGAAGGGGGCGGTTCCCGCGGTCTCGGACGTGGTTTCGGTCCGTAGTTTCGTTGCTGATGGAACCGGTAAAGGGCTGGTTCCTCCGCAAGAAAAAAGCATCGGAACCAGCATTACCGGTTCCATCAAGCTAATCGCATACTGTTCCGACGATGTGGCCGCCCGAGGATCCATCGTGGAGATACTGGCGGCAGCAGCCAAATCCTCCGCGGCGGGGAAAGGGCAGGTCCCGGCCCCCGAAAAAAGGGGGGCCGGGTACCTGCATTCCCCGGCCGATAGGCTGGCGCCTGCTGCTGCCGCCAGTGTGACCGTCCTGATAGGTCCCGAGGGGGATTTTTCGCAGGAGGAGGTGCGGGCGGCGCTGGATGCCGGTTTCGTGCCGGTGCATCTGGGCCCCAGCCGCCTGCGGACCGAAACCGCCGCCCTAACGGCAGTGGAAGCAGTATATTTCACCCTAGGATGCACCAAGCAAGCATATGAAAGCAATGAATAGACTCCTGATAGGCGCGCTGCTCGCCGCCGCCCTGGTCCTTACATCCTGCGGCCAGCCCAGATATGCCCAATTCGGCGGCTATGCCCAGGGCGGAACCTGGAGCGTAAAAGCCAACCTGGCAGGAGTGAAGGCCAGGCCCGCCGAAATCCAGAAGACGATCGAGGCCATACTGGAAGAGATAGACACGACGCTTTCCGGCTACAACAAGGCTTCGCAACTCAGCCGTTTCAATGCCGGCGAGGCCGTAGAACTAAGCCCTATGTTCAAGGAAGTGCTGGCAGCCGCCGACAGGTTCAAAGAAGAAACAGGCGGCGCAGTGGACTGCAGTGCCGGTGCGATATTCGAAAAGTGGGGATTCGGTTTCGGACCGGGACTCAATTTCAACGCCATCGCCCAGGGATACAGCTGCGACAAGGTGGCCGCATACCTATATAGTATAGGGGTGAAGGATATGCTGGTGGATATAGGAGAGATCTTCTGCGACGGACTCAATCCTGCAGGCAAACCCTGGCGCGTGGGAGTGGACAGGCCCGTGGACGGCAACAACACCCCGGGAGCCGACCTGGACGGCATATGGGAATCCGACGGCCGGGCCCAGGGCATAGTCACATCCGGCAATTACCGCAAGTTCTATATCAAGGACGGAAAGAAATACTCCCACACCATCGACCCGCGCAGCGGCTATCCCGTCGAACACAATCTTCTCAGCGCGACCATAGTCGCCCCCAGCGCCCTCGAAGCTGACGCCTATGCAACTTATTGTATGGTAATAGGAGTGGAGGCCGCCCGCGAGTTCATTCTCTCCCGCCCGGATCTCGAGGGATATCTTATCTCCGACACCGAATGGGCGTCGCCGGGATTCAATCTCGTAAAACAATGAAATCCGACTCCCACGGAGCCGGACTTCGCCCTAACTAGATAAATACTATTAATTGATCTGGATTAATAGTCTTTTCGGAAAAATGGAAGGAACCATTCCTCCATATCCGCAGGTGCAAATGTAGAAATTCCGCCCATTTTTGGAAAGAGGCGGAATTTCATATAAGATATTTTACATTTCAAATCGTACGAAATCAGCTTTTAAAGCCCTTCTGCCACTCCGAAGGCGGCATTCCGACGTACTTTATGAAAGCTCTGTAGAAAGAAGGGAAGGAAGCGAAGCCGGCTTCTGATGCCACGGAAGTGATGGCCGGATCGCCGTCGGAACGGCTCTCGGAAAGCAGCTTTTTCGCATAGACTATGCGCCTTGTGTTCACATAATCGGCGAAGGGCATACGGGCTACATTGTTGATTGCATTCGAGACATAGGTGCGGTTCGAACCGACCGCTCCTGCCACGTCCGAAATCTTGAGCCCCGGCTTCAAATATAGTTTCTTCTCATCCATCACGGCTGCGATCTTCGCTTCGAGCGAAGTGTCATCCCCTTCTTCCTCCAGGACAGGCGACTCGTCAGGGATGTCATCCTGCGCTTCCTTGCGGAAATCCTTGGCGTAGAAGTTGACCTTGAAGCATACGTAGAATATGGCGAAAAGGAAGCACGAGAATGCCAGGGACGGAATGATGATCAGAGGCGAATGCACGAAAGCGGGCCTGCCTATGAGGTTTGCCAGGAAAGACAAGAAGGCAACTATTACCAGAAAGACCAGCTGCACCGAAATGCCGGTCATGGTCTTTCCTTCAGTATCCGAATAGTAGTTCTTGATTTCCTTGTCAAACTGGGCCAGGGTACGGAGCCCGAAGACGGCACACATTATTACCTCGAGGGCGAAGATTGCCCTGGCGATATGTATGGCCAGAGGCGCCCCGTGCGACAAATAGGTGGCCACTGCCACTATCAGGGCCGGAATCTGGTAAAGGAAAGCCCGCAGGGCCACAGGTTCATCTTTGGTCAGAATCAGCAGATAGCAGTAGAACAGGGGATATACCGACAGGTTGCAGAACAGATAGATGCAATCCATTATGAAATCAACCCTGCCATCCTCCACAAAGTAGCGGCCGTGGCACAGGTAGAGCACGGTGCATATCAGCGCCCAATAGGTAAGGAAACGCCTGGGTTTGTGGGATGTGCGGTAATCAGCCACATACACCGCCAGCCATACCAGGCTGACGGTGAAGGGCAGTATTGCGAAAATCGTGTATAGAAATCCGTTCACGGTGTGTACTCTAGTATATCCCCCGGCTGGCAGTCAAGCTCCCGGCAGAGCGACTCAAGCGTCGTGAGCCGGATTGCCTTGGCCTTGCCGGTCTTGAGGATCGACATATTGGAGGGAGTAATGCCGATTCGCGTGGCCAGCTCGCCGGAACTCATCTTCCGGCGGGCCAGCATCACGTCTATGTTGATCATTATCGGCATAACTATTTCTCCTCAGATGCAGGCTGTTCTTCAGGTTTTGCGTCTTTCTTGAGGTAGTCCGGGAGCTCCATTCCGGCCATCTTGAAGAGGTCGTTGAGCGGAGGTACGCTCTGCATCATACCGGAGATGAAGTTGGAGGTAGCGGTCTTGCCGTTCACGGAGGAACCGCCGTCCCACACGGTCACCTTGTCGATATTGATGCCCTTGACGGCCTCGACCTGGGTCTTCACGAGCTCAGGCAGCTTGTCGGCTATCATCATGAGGACTGCCTTCTGTGCGTCGCCTTCGGCAGCGCTGACGAGCTGGTTGAAACCCTGAGCCTGCTTAGTCAGGATCTCGAATACACCTCGTGCCTGGGCGTCCATCTTGGCATAGATAGCATCTGCCTCACCTTTCGCCTTGCGGCGGATCTGCTCGGCCTGGGCCTCTGCATCGATGATGGCCTTTTCTTTTTCGATCTGGGCAGCGACCACGACGTTGGCCTGCTGGGTTGCCTTTTCGCGTTCGGCGCGGGCAAGCTCAGCGTCACGCTCGCTCTGGTATGCCTCCTCGAGAGCCTTTGCGGCCTGCACCTTTTCGGCGGCGACAGCCACACGGTCGGCCTCAGCGGTCTTCTGACGGCGGAGAGCGTCGGAGTTAGCAATCTCGATCTTGGCGTTGTTCTCACCCTTGACGGCGTCGGCATCGGCAGCGGCCACGTTTACACGGGTATCCTTGTCGGCCATGGCCTTACCGGTCTCACCGTAACGGTTCTGCTCTGCAACGCTCTTCTTAGCGTCGTTGATAGCCTTTGCGGCAGCCTCCTTACCGAGGGCCTCGATATAGCCGGATTCGTCGCGGATATCGGTGACGTTCACGTTGATGAGCTTGAGGCCGATCTTGCGGAGCTCAGCCTCCACGTTGGTGGAAACGTTCGCAAGGAACTTGTCGCGGTCGGAGTTGATTTCCTCGATGTCCATGGTCGCAATCACGAGACGGAGCTGACCGAAGAGGATATCGGTGGCTATTCCCTGGATGGCGCCGGTGGTGAGGCCGAGCAGACGCTCTGCAGCGTTGGTCATATTCTCGGGCTCGGTGCTGATACCGACGGTAAAGCGGCAGGGCACGTCCACGCGGATATTCTGCTTGGAAAGGGCGTTGGTAAGGTTGCACTCGATGCTGATAGGAGTCAGGTCGAGGAAGGCATAATTCTGGAATACGGGCCAGATGAAGGCGGCACCGCCGTGCACGCATTTGGAAGAACCGTGACGGCCGGTCTTACCGTAAATCACGAGGATCTTGTCGGAGGGGCAGCGTTTGTAGCGCCTGAGGATGGCCGAAATCGTAATGAATACGACGGCTACGATGATAAGGATTACGTAGATTTCCATTGATTATACTATTAAAGATGTTAATTCTTCTACAAGAAGGGTGCTGTCGTTGATGACCTCCACCACCTTGATGGGGGTGCCGGTCTTGATTTCATCGCCGTCGGTAAGGGCGATGTACTCGCGCACGGCGTTGCTGATGGTAATCTGCACCTTGCCTTCTCCTCTACGCTCCGCGGGGATGGTGAGATACACCTTGCCGGTGCAGCCCACGGCGCATTGGTTCACATCGATGTTGCCGCTCTGCTGCATTTTGGACAGGGCCCGGAACAGGCTCATCACTATGGCCACCAATCCGATGCCCACCAGGGCCGAAATGATCAGCAGCAGGGCCTTGGAATGGACGCTGTCCTTGAGCAGTATTGCCGTCCATCCGAAACCGAGGATGAAATTGATGAAGTTGCGGAAGGTATAGAGGTTGATGCCTCCGTCGAGGTCCCCTCCCATATCGGAAGGATCCACGTCGAAGTCGCTGGCTCCATCCACATCCGCACCGATGAAGGTCAGGATGCTCTGGATTACGAATATCAAAGATGCCGCCAGGGTCACGCCCCAGAGTATCTTACTTAGAATACTTAATGATGCCCACCACTCTAACATAGGTATACTTGTTTAATGTTTTCTGCAAATATATAAATAATTGTTGAATTACAATAAAAAATTATAAAATTTTAAACATTTTCTTTTCTGAACGATATTTAGTATCTTTGTAGATATGGAACTTTACCATTCTAATATGAAGATGGCGGACCTGATAGAGTCCAATTACCATCTGCTGGCAGTGCTGACGCGCTTCGGCATCGAGGGAGGGTTCGGAGAGAAAACCGTCCGGGACATATGCGAAAAGAACCATCTTGACACGGACACTTTCCTTCTTATATGTAGTGTATATACGCGCAAGGACTATTCTCCCAGCGAAGAAATCCTCCGGGACGGACACATCGACTGCATACTACGCTATCTCCACCAGAGCCACGATTACTATATGAGCAACGCCCTGGTGCTGCTGGCATCGACCATAGAGGAACTCATCACCCCCTGCCCCGAGGCGCAGAAAAAGGTCATCTGGCAATTCTTCTCGGACTACAAGGACGAGCTGGAGAAGCACTTCGCCTACGAAGAGGGCGAGGTCATCCCCTATGTACAGGACCTTCTGCTCGGGAAGCGCAATCCCCATTATTCCATCGACAAATTCGAAGAGAACCACTCCAATATCGAAGAGAAGCTATCCGACCTCAAGAACCTGATACTGAAGAGCCTTCCGGCCTCCTGCGATGACAGGCTGCGCGTTCGGCTGCTGAACTACATCTTCGCCCTGCACAGCGACCTGGATTCCCATACTGCCATCGAGGACAACATCCTGGTGCCTATGGTAAGGCTGATAGAGAACCCCTCCGGCCACCGCATACAGTCACCCGCAAAAGACCAGGCCGACGGAAGCGGCCGCGACGAGCTGTCCGACCGCGAGATAGAAATTCTGGTAAGCGTGGCCCAGGGCCTTCTGAACAAGGAGATTGCCGACCGCCACAACATCAGCATCAACACCGTCATCACCCACCGCAAGAACATCACCCGCAAGACCGGCATCAAGACCGTCCCCGGGCTCACGGTGTACGCCATCCTCAACGGATACGTGGATATCAATTCCGTGAAATAAGGCCTTTGGAGAATTCGCAGCCGCAGAAGGTCTGGTTGTAGAAGTTCTGCTCCTTGATGATTTCGTTCCGGCGCGGCTGGAGTCCGCCTTTGCGCCAGTTCCGCCCCCACCACTGCACTCCGTCCACCTGGCTGCAGGCCCTGCGCCCTGCCTCATCCACCTGTTCCAGGCTCTTCCATCTGGAAGATGCCAGGCTGGTCGTCAGGGTGTCGAAACCGTTCGCGGCCGCATAGCGCGCGGCCCTGAGCAGGCGGTACGCAAAGCACTCCAGGCAGCGAGGGCCGCGCTCGGGGGCATCCTCCCTTCCCCTCGCCACCTCCGCCAGCCATTCCCCGTGGTCGTAATCATCCTCTATGACCTCTATGCCGAACAGCTTGGCGTAGCGGAGGATTTCCGCCTTGCGCTTGTCGTATTCCTGCCTGTCGCAGATGTTGGAATTGCTCCAGAAAATGGCCATCGCCTCCGACGGATCGCGGCCCTCCGCCCGGAAGTCCTTCGCCAGAGTTTCGATTATGGCCCCGGAACAAGGGGCGCAGCAGGAATGAAGCAACAATCTCATATCGCAAAGGTAGATAATTATTACTACATTTGCAGTTCAATCAAACTAATATGAAGAAAACTGTTTTGGTATCCGGCGGGGCCGGGTTTATCGGGAGCCACGTGACCGTGGAGCTCGTTCAGGCAGGGTACGACGTACTGATTGCCGACAATTTCAGCAACTGTGACGAAACCAACTACAAAGGCGTGTGCGAAATTCTGGGAAAGAAGCTTCCCCTCGTGAAGATGGATTTCTGCGATGCCGCCGCGGCTGACAAGATTTTCAAGGAGAACAAGATCGACGCCGTCATCCACTTCGCAGCCTTCAAGGCCGTGGGAGAATCGGTAGAGAAGCCCCTGATGTACTATAAGAACAATCTGGAGTCGTTCATGAACGTGCTGGAGGCCGCCCAGGCGCACGGCTGCAGCAATGTGCTGTTCTCATCTTCCGCAACCGTGTACGGGGAGCCCGACGTGGTGCCCGTCACCGAGCAGAGCCCCCGCAAGCCGGCAACATCCCCCTACGGAAACACCAAACAGATGTGCGAGGATATACTCCAGGATAGCGTGCGTGCCTCCAAGGGTGCGCTCAAGGGCATACTGCTGCGCTACTTCAACCCTATCGGAGCGCACCCCTCCGCCCTCATCGGCGAGCTTCCCCGCGGCGTTCCCAACAACCTCGTCCCCTTCATCACCCAGACTGCCATAGGCAAGAGGGAGTGCCTCAGCATCTTCGGAAATGATTATCCTACGGAGGATGGAACCTGCAAGCGGGACTACATCGACATCGTGGACCTGGCGAAGGCCCACGTGTGCGCCGTCTCCCGTATGATCGAAGGGAAGATGAAGCAGGGCTGCGAAATCTTCAACATCGGCACCGGCAGGCCTGTCAGCGTGCTTGAGCTGGTGAATGCCTTCGAGAAAGTGAACGGGGTGAAGCTCAACTGGAAGTACGCCCCGCGCCGTGCCGGGGACGTGACCGCCATCTGGGCGGATCCCTCGCTGGCCAATGCCGAACTCGGCTGGAAGGCCGGCAGGACGGTGGAAGAGACCCTGGCCTCCGCCTGGGCCTGGGAGAAACGCCTGGCCGGGAAATAAACGCCGGCCCGTTTTAACGTCATGGCCGGCTCGACCGGCCATCCATACTATGACAATAGGCCTGATATCCGACACCCACGGCATTTTCAGCCGCGAATTCCGCGAGTTCCTCGAACCCGTCGACGAGCTATGGCACGCCGGCGACTGGGGCGGCGACGATGCCTTCCTGCAGGAGATCAAGTCGTTCAAGCCCGTGGTGGGCGTGTACGGCAACTGCGACGGATATCCCGCCCGCTTCGATTTCCCCGAATTCCAATGCTTCGAGCGCGAAGGGCTCAAGGTCCTTATGACCCATATCGGAGGATATCCGGGCCACTACAACCCCGCCGCCCGCAGGGTGATAATGGAGGAGCGGCCCGGACTATTCGTGTGCGGGCATTCGCATATATTGAAGGTGCAGTGGGATGAGCACTTCGGGATGCTGACGATGAACCCGGGCGCCGCCGGCCTGCAGGGATGGCAGGTCGTCCGCACCGCACTGCGCTTCAAAATCGCCTCCGGGCAGGTCTCAGGGCTGGAAGTATTCGAATTACCGAGGTAGTTTTACTATACGGAAAAAGAGGCAGCTTCTTGCGAAGTTGCCTCTTTTTGTGCGGTATCCTTGAAAATTGTCGAACTATCGTTGAGGCTTTCAGGAAGGTTGCGGACTTCTGCCAAAGGCTGGAAGAACTGCAGTAAATTCAAGTAAATAATTATCCCAAAATCCCCCTCATTTCCCGTGTGTTGCGAAAGCGACCAGTGTAAGCAGTGAATATACTTGCGATTTTGGTATGCATGGTAGGTGGGGGATAGCCAAACGTGCATAATCTCGATGTAAAACAACGAAAATAAATTTCTACCATTCTTATAACTTTTTCCTTGCTTCCCATATTTATAGATAGGAGCAGGCATAGTTGCGCCTGAACTATAATATGAAAAACTATAAACGTCAGTGGCGTGAACTGAGTGACGAAACCAAGGAGAGGATAAGCCAATCCTCAAAGCACAAGCCTAAAAGTGCAGCGCATAAGGAGCACATAAGCCAATCTCTTATAGACTATTGGCGAGGCGTGCCGCATAAGCCGGGGAAAGAGGGTATGACAATGGATGAATTCCTTGGGGTTGATGATGGAGACAAGGATAATGAAGGGTAGGAGTTTGTTAGGAGTGCCGGTTATCGACGAGTTGAGGCTTTGCTATGTGGCAGAGCCTTCCTTGCTTTTAGAGCTGGCCGGTATTCCTATCGGGCATTCTGCAGTATTTGGGGAATACACACTTGTCCGTATCGGTGGGGATAGATTTGAATA
>JAEEGG010004235.1_pt1 | contig 34879 bp, 26 predicted proteins | sample 9134161 | NCBI WGS metagenome assembly JAEEGG01 (sample SAMN16246543, study PRJNA631951) | gut metagenome | biome: gut microbiome; feature: rumen; material: CR-attached | host: Bos | place: Iran: Karaj | collected 2018-10
GCGGTTCGGCTGCCATGGCATTGTGCTATGTGGCAGCAGGCCGATACGACGGTTATGCCGAGCAGTACATCGGTCAGTGGGATTTCATGGCTGGTGCGTTGATAGTAAAAGAGGCAGGCGGCACCGTTACCAATTACGATGGCGAGGCCGACTTTACCCAGGGCAATAGTGTGGTGGCTACCAATGGTATCATCCAGCATGATCTGTTGTCGCACCTTACCAACGAGAAACCTCACGATAAGAAAAAGCAAACCATCGATTCCAGTCTGGTTGATCGTGCCATCTGTTTTGCCACTAAGGCCCATTCAGGCGTCGTTCGTAAGGGTACTAAAATCCCTTACATTGCGCATCCCCTCGAGGCTATGGCTATCGTGGGTTCTATTACCGACGATCAGGAATTGTTGGCAGCAGCCGTCCTGCACGATGTGGTTGAGGATGCCGGTGTAAATGTGGCCGATATCCGTACCGAGTTCGGCCCTCGTGTAGCTGCTCTGGTTGATTCCGAGACCGACAGCGAGGTGCCCGGCATGAGTCATATCGACAGCTGGCAGATACGCAAACAGGCTGCTATCGATCATATCGCAGCAGCCAGTCGCGATGTCAAGATTGTAGCGCTTGGCGATAAACTGTCAAACATGCGTGCCATGCTCCTTCATTATCATGAGCAGGGCGAGCAGGTATGGCAGCGCTTTAATCAGAAAGATCCAGCGTGCCACGCCTGGTATTATCGCCAACTGGTTCAAAGCCTCTCGTCGCTCAGCGACACCGATGCTTTCCAAGAATTCTCTGCCCTGGTAAATCAGGTATTTTCTAGATACGCCTGATTTACTGGGCTTTATATTTTTCACGAATATGCTCTTCGTACTCGGCTAACTCACGTTCACCAATGTGGGCCAGGCCGTAGTGTTCGTCGTGCTGAGAGAAGTCAAGACCAACCTTCTCACTGTAAGCTGATACACGCATAGGAATCAGATGATCAATCAACTTGTAGCCCAACCAGCTCATAATAAATGTATAAACAAAAACTATGACAATGGCCAGCAGGTGATACAGGAAGATGACGAAGCCTTCCCAGGTACCGGCAATCAGTCCCTCTTGAATAAAAATACCCGTCAACACTGTACCGAAGATACCGCCGGTTCCGTGTGTTGGGAATACGTCGAGTGCATCGTCGATGCTGGTACGTGAGCGCCAGTACACGGCAATGTTACAAATCAGTGTGATAACAAATGCAATAAAGATGCTCTGTCCTACGGTTACATAACCGGCCGATGGTGTGATGGCTACCAAACCAACTACACAACCCACGGCAGCGCCCATGGCCGATGGCTTACGACCGCGCAGACAGTCGAAGAAAATCCAGGTCATCATCGCAGTGGCCGATGCGGTGTTGGTATTCAGGAATGCCTTTACAGCTATACCATCAGCATGGAGCGACGATCCTGCGTTAAAGCCGAACCATCCCAGCCACAACATGGCAGCACCCAGCAGCACAAAGGGGATGTTGGCTGGCTCGCTCTTACGTGTCTCAGCCTTGCGGCGACCTAAGAAGATAGCACCTGCCAGTGCGGCAACACCACTCGATGCGTGTACCACGATACCACCGGCAAAGTCAACCACGCCCCAGCGCATAAACAGTCCCTCGGGATGCCACGTCATGTGTGCCAGCGGACAGTAGATGACGAAGAAAAAGAACATCATAAAGAACATGTAGGCCGAAAAGCGTACACGCTCGGCAAACGATCCCGTAATCAGCGATGGGGTGATGATGGCAAACTTCATCTGGAACAGTGCAAACAGTGCCAAAGGAATGGTAGCGCCACCTAATATATTACCTGCAGGTGTGGTATAAACCTCGCCACCTACACCCTGGAACATCAGGAACGTGAGCGGGTTACCGATAATACCACCGATGTCGTCGCCAAAACACAGCGAGAAACCTACTACTACCCACAGCACCGAAATCAGTCCCATGGCAATAAACGACTGCAGCATGGTAGAAATCACATTCTTAGCGCCTACCATACCACCATAAAAGAACGAGAGTCCTGGCGTCATCATCAACACAAAGATGGTAGCAGTAATAATCCACGCTACATCAGCTGCCGATATCACACGCCAGTCGCACTCAAATGTGGGTTCGCCCACAAACACACCCATGGCAGCAATCAGTGTCATTGCTGTCATCAGGATAATCCAACGTTTTTTTACCTTCATCATATTTATGTTGTTTGAAATTTCCGCCCGCAAAGGTACAAACATTCAAAATGATATAAGCATAAATCTTTCAGTTTGATTATAAAAACTCTTTCAAACTAACAATCTGTAATATGATACGCTTTAAAATGTGTACTTTTGAAATAAATTATAATTATAACCCCTACATTTTGTTACGATTTGTAACCAGTACCTAATGAATCCTAAAAAGATAACGGCATGTTTGCCGCTTACAGCTTTTTTGTTTACCTTTGCACGGATTTAGTTAAAAAGTATCAGCATGTTAAGTTATTCTATAATAGGTATGGGAGCCATCGGAGGCTATTATGGCGGACGTTTGGCACAAGCAGGACGTGAGGTACATTTCCTCTCACATAGTGACTATCAATATGTGTTGCAGAATGGTTTGCGAGTAGATTCGTGCGACGGCGATTTTCATCTTCCACATATTAACGCCTACACAGCTCCGAAGGATATGCCAAAGTCGGATGTGATCATCGTAGGATTGAAATCGGTTAAGAACCACGATGTGTTGCCAGAGCTGTTGCGCCCCATCGTCCACGACCATTCGATTGTAATACTTATACAAAATGGTATAGGACTGGAGGATGATTTACAGAAAGAGTTCCCCGGACTGCAGATTGTAGCTGGCTTGGCATTTATCTGTTCAGCCAAGGTTGGTCCAGGCCATGTTTCGCACCAGTGCTATGGTAGCATTAATCTGGGAAACTTCTCGTGCCAGCAGGAAAAGTTCGAGGTGCTATTGCAAGATATGATTGATGCCGGCATCCAGGCTGTCGAAGTGCCCTACCTGGAAGCACGATGGAAGAAGGCAGTATGGAACATGCCGTTTAACGGCATGACGGTAGCGCTGAACACCAGCACCGACAAGCTGTTGAAGAACCCAGCCACACGCCAGTTGATATACGACCAGATGATGGAGGTGATAGGCGCAGCTAACGCCTTAGGTGTAAAGACGCTGACGTCAGAATTTGCTGATAAGATGATGCAGATGACCGATGAGATGGTACCCTACAGTCCGTCGATGAAACTTGATTTCGATTTTCATCGTCCCATGGAGATTGAATACCTCTATTCGCGACCAATTGCAGAGGCAAAAAAAGTCGGCTTCGAGATGCCGAAATTAGCCATGCTCGAAGCCGAATTAAAGTTTATTGATAGTACTTTATTTTGAAACATACAAGTGCTTGCTGAAGAAAAATACGGGTTGGCTGAAATTATTTTGCTGGTATTGAGTATATTACTATCTTTGCAGCGTCGAAATACAACATCGGCAATTATTGATAGTAATAACAATTATAAAAACTTAGAAACAATGAAGAAGATTATTGTAATGATGGTAGCTCTCCTGTCGATGACTACAGCGATGGCTCAGCCATCGGCCCGAAAGGCACCTAAGAAGATGACGCATCAGGAGATGACAACCCAGATGGCCAGTAAGCTGAAGCTGAACGATACACAGAAAAGCAAAGTGGCTGCGCTGAACAAGGAGTACCAGGATATTCTGATACCACCAGAGCCACCTAAGAAGGCTGATGGCAGCAGACCAGAACCACCCAAGATGGATGGCAACAAGGCTATGCCAAAGAAACCCGACAGTAAGCATATGGCTAAGCGTCAGGAATACGAGAAGAAGCTGAAGCAGATTCTTACCGACGAGCAGTATAAGTCTTACCAGAAGATGCAGCCACCACACGGCAAGCGCCCTGAAATGAAGGATAACAAATAAATAAAAAAGCGAAACGGCCGCTACCTGAGATGGGTGGCGGCCGGTTAGGGTGTAGTCCGTCTTTGGCATATCTGCAACACATTAGATTTCATTTATACCCCAGAGATGCAGGGTGTTTACCATTGGTCTGGTAACATTGTTCGCGGGATAACCGATAAAGGTTTTCTTCTTATCCAATATGCCCTCAAAATCGGGTACATACTGGGCAGGAATAACCTCATAACCCATAATCTCGCTCATTAAACTCTCGTTGTAAGGTAGCTGACCAGGATCCATCAGTTTTCCTTCGTCGAAACTCGACAGGTGGTCGAGGCGCATAACTACCTTGGGGCGGGTTTTATCCTCCTTGCTGATAGTCATGATGGCGTCATCATCATCGGCAATAGTGGCAAATACGAGTTTCGACTCTGCATAACGACTATAATCGCGATGCTGATAATCTAACAATTCCTCTACTGGTACTTTCACGATATGGCCATTGGCGTATCCCAAAACCAGATAGCTTTTCGATTCGTTATCCAAAACAGCAAGCGTTAACAGCGACTGGTCGTCGTAGTCGTACTCTTCCAATTTGCGGAATTTGCCGCCGCTCAGGAACTTAAAGAAGCCGATGGGTTCGGTATAGTTTAATGGATCGAGATATTCGGCAGGCACATTCTTTCGAATACGACTGGTACGAACTTCATCATCCTTTGAAATCACCAACGGACCGTTAACAGCGGGTTTCTCGGACTCGCTGAACTGCACATGGTGGTTAGCAGTAACTTCGGTCTCAATCTCTTCGGGTAGTTTTCGGTTAAGTCGCTGATACTCATCAAACTCCTCTCTCGAAAGTTTACGTTTAGTACTGCCCACACGCACATACCAATAGCCATCAAAAGGCACACCTGCTTGGTGGGGACGGATTTTTACCACCAGGATATCCTTATCGGTATTAGCAGTGTCAAAACTGATATCCTCGATATAAGTGGCAGCCAGGCTGTTACCCCATTTGGCACACATGGCATCGGGGATGGCGCGCTGGTATTTATCGCGGTCGCCATGATAAACGGTCGAATTCAAGTCGTCTTCTACACCAGTGCCAAGGCCATAGTCGTTAACACCCACATAGAGCGTACCTCCGGCGGTATTCATAAACGAGTTGATAACCTTCAGAATCTCCTCCATCTGTTTCTCGGGATTTTCCTTCACCTTTTTGCTGCCGGCGGGGAAAACCAGACTGGTTTTGTATTCGGTATCGGTGGTTTCCTGTCCTGAACCATACAGCTTAAGGCCTGTTTCAAAGCCATTAAGATTTAATTGCTGCTTAATGCGGTTATGAATATCGGTAGCCGTGCTTTCCATCTGGCTACCCTTGGTGATATTATAAGCCAATACCAACGATGCCAATTCGCTGATTGACGGGCTGCCTTTGGTGAGTTCGAAAAGATCGGCATTATGCTCTGGTTTATTCATGAAACTTACAGCTTGCAGCTGCACAAAACGGTCGCGCAAAATCTCGTTGTTGGCAAACAGCTCAGAGTTTACATTCTCCAGCTGTTCTAGCTTATCCTCATCTACCTTAGAATTACGGGCAAAATAGTGAAGCATGGTGATGATGTCCATTCTGCCTTTGTAATATGCAGCCTGCGACTCCCATCCAATCATCATAGATAGTGTTCGGGCAAAGGCCAGATAATTATACATCTTTATATAGTCCTTATCTATCTGCGCCATACGATCTATCTGAAAGATAAGCTCGCGTACATAGCTCTCGTCGAGCACCCGGTCACTCTCCAGGATTGCTTCTTCTTCCTGCTTACCGATATTCTCATCATACACACATCCCACGGCATAATCTTCCATCAGATTCTTAAAGGCACTTACAATATCGAAATCGTATGTGGTAATCTGGTTCATTTCGCATTGTATGTGGAACGTACCAGTGCTACGGCCTATCAGTCTGCAACTAACAATCGAGTTCTTTCCCAACCCCTCAAAGCCAATGGCGTTGCGCAGGCTTACGCTGATACCATCCCTTGAAACAGCAGGCGCAATACCTGAAGCGTTAGGACTACCACCCAGCGAGCAGATAATATCTTCGTCGTAGGTGTAATAGTCGAGCACATTATCCTTTATCTCCTGTAACATCGAGAAGTGGAAATAGCCATTGTACTCATCGATGATTGAAGCCATAAACACATATCTGCCACCATCGGGAGCAAGGAAAAGTCGCAAAGAACTTGAAATCGTATAAGCCACAATGTCGCTCATATAGATAAAACCTTCGCCACCTATCTCGTCTTCGATATGACAATAGTATTTATTGCTGCTGTAGTTATCCTGACTGATAAAACTGATGCGTACCAGTTCGCCTATCTTATGCTGCTTGCGGCGCTTAACTCCTGTAGTGGTTATTACTTGTCCCACATTAAACATCTCGTTCTCAATCTCTTGCCATACTTGCTGGTATGGGGTAAGATCGTTAGGTTTGGCTGTGGCCAAATTTACACTTGGCTTGGCGCCAAGAATAACCTGCATGCCCTGCCACAACTCGAGTGTTTTGGGAAAAACCGCACAGGGATTCTGTATCGAATTAGGCGAGAACAGCATGATGCCATCGGTTGAGATCTGCAGTTTTATCTTGTTCTGCGTAAACGAGTTGGTGGTATCTATCGGCTCGCAAGGGTAAAGACTGGCGATGTAGTGTGGCAATAGGGGAGCCTTATCCATGGTATAGTTTACCAACTTAGCATCTGAGTGGAACAGATAGTAGTAAGCCATATCTATAAGCCAGTCGGGATGCAGCGGGTAGAGATACGACGACACTGCACAGAGTCGTGCTGTATTCAGACGGAAATCAGCAATCGACGTATCTGGACTATCCTGTAGCAACAACAGCTGCAAAGCCAACGCCTGAATGTTGTTCTTTATAAGTTCGAGGTTATCCTTGGTTTTATCAATCCTTCCATCGCACTCGCGAACATATAGTTCCAGCAGTTTAATGATAGCGCTACAGAACGGCTCTTTTCGCCAGTTCTCGATATGTCGCTGACAGATGATATCCAGCAGTTCCTTAATACGGCCATTCATCAGGTCGGGTCGACGCAGGAAAATACTCGACAGAATATTAAAATGCTTGATGGGATGATATACAAAACCAGAAACCTTAAGCTTATTAAACAAACTGTTGATAAAGTTAGTAGGTGTTTCGGTTGAATCGGTATCATTCTCGTTGGCAATTAATTCATCCGACTGGATGTAGTAGGTTAACTGCTCTATTATGAGCGTGAGTCGGTCTTGGTAAAATTCTCGTTCGCTATCGGCACAAAGATCGAGTAGTTCTGATAACTCCAGCAAGTCGGAGCAATCCATCTTAACCGTTTGCAGGTCGATTTTCTTATTTATCAGTCCCTGAATCCATTTATGACACTGGCTCTCGAACGATTTTTCCCTCTCTTCAGTTAATAACAGCCTGATAAAATCTTTCTTATTCCACGACAATTCCCTGACATCAAGCAGCTCGGTTAACTTCTCATCTGTTAAACTTCTTTCTGTACGTTGGAATCCTCGGTAATCAGCCAGTTCGATATGCGGATGTTTCTCTTTAACCGACAAAATGCGACACTTTACTATCTGCCCTTTAAACAGCTTAAGATTAGCCGTGCCGCGCAAATACGCAGTGATATCGGTAGATTCGTCGATAACTTCACAACAGGTGGTGAATAGTTTACGCACCTTAAAATCGTAAACACCGTCAAGTCGATATGCATCTCTTGGCAGTATTCGGTTTCCGAACCATTTTTCGTTTAGTTTTACGTTCAAGTTTCTATTCATAAAATTGTTTACTTTGGGAATATCCCGAAATTAATCTTTAAATTTTTTAAGTTTGCAAATGTAGTCATTTTCACTATAATGACCAAACAAAACGGCTAATTTTTTTTCCTTTCTTTTGGTATTTCAGGATAATGTCGTATCTTTGCCACCGAAATAAAACTTGTATGAAAAGAGTATTTCTCAGTATTGTCGCTATGATGTGTCTGACAATGGTTCAGGCTCAGCCCCGGGCCTTTAAGGTTCGCAGTAATATACCAACCGACTCCATCCGTTTGAGCGATCCAGCCATCCTGGCCGACCAGAAAACCAAGATGTATTACATGACGGGTACTGGCGGTATGATGTGGCGTAGTGCCGACTTAAAGTTGTGGGAAGGTCCCTTCCAGGTAACCGAGTTTGATGCCAACTCATGGATGGGTGCTCATCCTATGATATGGGCTGCCGAACTGCACCAAACAGGCGATGGCTATTATTACTATTTTGCTACATTTACCAATCAGTCTGTAAAGATTGATACCGTTCGTGGCAATGTCATCGAGCGCCGTGCCAGTCAGGTGTTACGTGCCGATAATCCTATGGGCCCATATCGTGCCTTTGGCGATGCCACCTATCTGCCCGCCAATCGTCCCACACTCGATGGTACGTTTTGGCGCGATACCGATGGCAAGCCCTATATGGTGTTCTGTGGCGAGTGGCTGCAGAATTGGAACGGTACGATAGAGAAGATTGAATTAAAACCCGACCTGAGTGGAACGGTTGGCGAGCCCAAGCTGCTGTTCCGTGCCAGCGATTCGCCCTGGAGTCGCGAAAAGGACGAACAGGGCAACATCACCTGGAATAAAGTGACCGATGGTCCATGGCTTTTCCGCACCGGTACAGGCCGACTGGGTATGTTATGGACCTCGTGGGTGTATGATGTCTATACCCAGGGTGTGGCCTATTCGGCTAGCGGCACCCTCGATGGCCCATGGATTCAGGAGCCCGAGCCCATCACACCTCCAACTTACGGTCACAGTATGCTGTTCCAGCGTTTCGATGGTCAGTGGACGATGTCGGTTCACAGTCATGCAAAAGATGCCCAAGGCCGCACCGTCCGCATCCCCCATTTCTTCGAAGTAGATATCTCTGGCGACAAACTCGTCATAAAGTAATTTTAGAGTTACTTTTGTGGCAAAATTATTATATTGTATGAAAGGATATAAAGCTTCTTTATCAGCGCTCATGTTGGCATTATCTGTTACAGGTATGGCGCAGAGCCTGACAAGCGAGATGCATCATGTCGATTCTGTGATGGTAGAGTTGCAGGCGAAGTACGATCCGTATCATTTGCTGCGTATCGAATCCGAGCATCAACAGTCGTTACTTGTTAATCGCTATGGCCATCTTAAAGCCAATCCCAATGCCTTCAAAATCCCCGGCGTTGTATGGGTACCCGACCAGAAAGGTCTTTTTGAAGACCAGGAAGAACGCCAGGAGTTGTATGGAGATTACTCCTTTGGTGATGTCCTTCTCGACACCACCCTTAACATCATCTCCGAGCTCTTCACCCCCAAAAGAAAAACCAAGAAGAAATAATCTTATGTATTTTAATAGGTTGTTCAGCAAGAAACAGTTGCTGTTTGACAAAGAAGTACGGTGAAAGAGGTACACCGAGCCGTGAAGAATTTGAGGCAAAAACTAAAGCCTGGAGTAAAAGGTAAATTCCAACATAACGACCATCACTAAGACAAGTGATGGTCGATAGAAGTTATGAAACCAAGCGGCCGCTCCAGCTATGCTGGCTTGCTACCAGCGGGACGCAAGAAGATCGAATACGCTTTCCTTTAAATAATGTTAAACATATCCCCATTTTTCCGATATCTCATGGTTTTTTATTACTTTCGCAGCTGCTACCGCTCTTTTTAAAAGGGGCTGATTACTTATTATAAACTATAAGATTGTGAAGGATTAATATGAGAACTCAATTACTAAACCACAACAAGTCTGCCTATAAAAAAGTTATTAAGGCATTCCATAACACCGACCGTACTTGTGTAGTACACCCTACAGGTACAGGAAAAAGTTATCTGATAGCTGCTGTAAGCGAGAATTACAAAAACGTGTTGATACTAGGTCCAAATGTATTTGTTCTCGATCAGGTTCGGGATGTAATTCGATGGCGAACTCATGGAGTTGAATATATGACCTATCAGATGTTGTCGTTTATGGACGAAACACCTAAAGGCTATGATCTTATCTGTCTTGACGAATTCCATCGTGCAGGTGCACCAGGATGGGGTGAGCATGTTAAAAAGTTACTTAATTCAAATCCCAACGCAAAAGTATTTGGCACAACAGCCACTCCAATACGCTACCTAGATAAAGAACGCGATATGAGTGGCGAGATTTTTCACCATAATGTTTCTAGTCATATGACTATTGGCGAAGCATGGAGTCGATCAATATTACCAATTCCAACTTTTGTCACAGGTCTCTTCAACTTCCATAATATTGTGGTTGATGCTGAAGAACGCATCAACAATTCTAAGAAACTCACTATCGAAGAAAAACGAAAACGACTATGCAAACTTAGTAATGCCCGTTTGGGATGGGAAAAGTCGATGGGCATGCCTGCAATCCTTAGGCGACATCTCGATCCAAAAATAAAACGTATCATCGTTTTCTGTGCTAATATAGAGAGATTGGAAGCAATGCGATCAACGGTGATTGGATGGTTTGAAGCGGCTGGCTTTACGATAGCAAGCAGTTGTACCGTCCATATTGGACAAACTGACAAACAGTTACGTGAGGCAATGGAAGAGTTTCAGAGCGACGAGGGAGATGGCGTTCGACTGATGTTCAGTGTAAACATGCTGAACGAGGGTGTGCATATTCCACGTGTGGGGGCCGTACTGATGTTGCGTACCACTTTGTCGAGAATCATTTATATGCAGCAAATTGGCCGATGCTTGACAGCAGCAAATACAGAGCGGCCAGTAATTCTGGATATGGTGGATAATATAACCACTACCAGTGCCATACACGGATTGTTAGATGATTTTGATGGATGGCAGATGCTGATGAAGAGCGAAATGCCAGACTATGTAGAACGAAGATTCGATATAGTTGACTATAAACAGTCACTTCGTGATATTCTGAAGAAAATTTCACCATTGGAGTTGAGCTTTGAAACATTCGAGGAGAAAGTTCAACAACTTGTTGCATTCTGCGAGGAACACGGACGCACACCTAGAAGGCAAGAAGGTGCAATATTTATTAAGTATATGTATCTGATAAGTAACTTTCGCGATACAGATGAAGTCAAGACAATTATTCAAAAATATGCTCATGTAATTCAGTGGAATGAGAACAATCGCGAGTTTATTGAAAAGGAACTTCGAAAATTTATTGATACTCATCATCGTGGTCCAAGCCGTTGGATAGCCGAAGACTTGCGATGGTATAAGATGCGTATAGGTATAAAGAAACATGAGCCAGAGCATCCCCTCCTAGTAGAAATGAACCGCCTAGAAGCAGAGATTCTTGCAGCAGAGCAAGAAAAATGGTACTCTGAAGCAATAGCCATCATTAACGATTTCATAAATGAGAATGGCAGACTGCCCAAGAGCACTGCTTTGCCAGATGGTACATATGAGCCCATACAGAAATGGAGAAGTCTTAAGAAAAAGTATAGTGACCGCGATGAAGTGAAAGCTATTATGGCAAAGTATGGCGGTGGACGTAAACACAAATTGATTCCGCTCGAAGTTCGTATAAAGATGTGTGAAGATTTCAGTAAACAGCACGGTTTTGTTCCACATGCATGTTTCGCCGATTCAATAATAGTAAATAGTTGGAAGTATCTAAAACGATCCCACGCGGATAATCCACGAGTAAAAGCCCTGATGGAATACCCTGCATTAAGCTCAAATTATGGAAGAATTGAGCAGGGTATTAAGAAGGTGGAAGAATTCTATGCGAAATACGGTCGCCTTCCTGGCAACAGCAAATATGCATCAGAAGAGGAGAAAAAAGCTCTTAATTCGATGGTAAATATCTTTGAAAAGTACGCAGATAATCCGCGAGTGAAAGTATTGATGGCAAAACGAGCACGAGCCGCTGTGATAAAAAAAAGCACCAGTCGTATTTCGGCTTGTAAGAAGAAAATCAAGAAGACAGTACAGACGAAGCGTCTACACAAAGTTATAAACAAGGAAAGTAGCGAGGCTTCATTAAATAAAACGATGTATTTCCATTTGCGGCGTCTTACATCATTTTATGAAACTGAAGGACGATTCCCGCTTTCCGGTTTAAAAGTGTCTAAGATAGAACGTCAAGCATATCGTTCAATGGTATTATTACGTAATGATTTCTCAGAAAAACCAGAGGTAAAGAATCTGCTTGGTAAGAAGCCTAACGTATCTATTACTCTCCAAGAGGGCATCAAACTGCTGCTTGACTTTGTTGACAAAACAGGTCGATTGCCAGTCGACAATTCTAAGCCAATAGCAGGAGAACGTCGCGCACTCACTACATGGAAGACTCTGAAAAAGAATTACCCAGATCTACCCGTTACTCGCAAACTGATGCAGCTTAATCCTTTCGGCTCAGATAGGTTAGGACTTGCTATTCAAAAATTAGTTGAATTTGAAAGCAAATGGCATAGGTTACCAAGAACAATTAAGGGGGGTGTTGATGGTGAATCAAAAGCCTATCAAAAATTATGTGATCTCCGTAGACTTCATTCTGACCATCCAACAGTGAAAGCTTTGTTGGAAAAGTATAAGGATTACAACCCACGTATGGAAATCACCCGTGAATCCATTGCTAAAGTTAAGAAATGGGCAGATGAGCATGGTCGACTGCCAAAGTATACAAAAACAGATAAAGAAGAGCAAAATATGGCTTATATGCTTAAATATATTCGTAGGAGACATTCTGACATGAACGAAGTAAAGTTACTTTTAGCTAAGTATCAGGAATCTAGAAATAATGACGATGAAAGCATCGCGTGCTAATACAATTCCGCCTTTGCAGTCCTAAGGATTCGCAAAGGCGGAAGTTTTTTGGGGGAATCTGGATAAACTCATCACCATCTATCAAACGGATAAATTTATCACCTCCAGATGCAGCATGTTTGGCATCGGCAGAGTAGGTGCCTGAGGCATCATTATTCACTTATGAGCCCCTTCTTCCTTTTGTCATCTCAAGACAGAAAAACACACTTTTCTGGGGAAATGCTTGCATCATTCAAATAAAAACTTTATCTTTGTGGCGGAATAATATAACAATGATCATGAAAAAGAATCTATTAACAATGAAAAAGAATCTATTAACCATGCTGGCCGCCATCCTTTTTTGCGGCTTAACAATGACAGTTTTTAGCGCTTGCTCGAGTGATAATGACGACAAGACGGAGACCCCGCAGGAACAGGCGGTGAAGATGTTTTATGTCGTAGAGGTAAGCGATGACGTGCTGAAGGTGGCCGATGTGGAGGTGAACTATGTTGACCAGACGGGCGCCAAGCAGAAAGAGGTGATGACCTCGAAGGAGTGGAAAAAGACACTTGACACCAAGACCCTGCCACTGACTGAGGGACTCTGGGCTAAGATCACCCCAAAGAGCGCTGTAGCCTCAGGCAACTATCAGCTGAAAGTAACTACAGCAGCAGGCTATGAGGTCAAGTTGACTAACGGCAAGTCGGTATTCGACGGCTATGGCTTCGACCCCGACGCGGCTCCCACTGCCGCTCAGATTGCCGATGAGGTGGCTGCCTGGTGCGCCAAGAGCGGCACAGTTGCTTTTACCGTCAGCAAGGAGGGCTATGCCAAGCAGACGAAAGTGGATTTTGGAGGAAATGATGGTGAAGATGCTGATAATGGTCTGGCCAGAGCTATTTGCCGCTGGTTTTTGAGCAAGTTAGGCTACAATCCAGATGATTGTTAAAATATTCATGAGGAATCATCCATGAGAAAGTTTCTGCTCTGGTTTCTGGCTGCGCTGCTGATGACCGCCTGTGGCGGGTGTTCAGCGACTGACGACAAGGTTGACGGTGACGAGGCGATGGATGCCGACAGCCTTGTGGTGGGCGACCAGTTGCCAGCGTTTGAGGTGACGATGAACGATGGTTCGGTGGTGCGCACCGCCGACCTTAAAGGTCAGCCCTCGGTGGTGGTGCTGTTTTCGGTGGACTGTCCCGACTGCCGCCATGAACTGCCCGAGGTGCAAAAGCTGTGGGACATGAGCCGCCAGGGCGAATTGACGGGCAATGGCAAGCCCCTGCCCATCGTGCTCATCGCCCGTAAGAACACGGCAGAGGATATTGAGCCCTTCTGGAAGTTTGCCGAGTTCACGATGCCCTACTCGCCACAGCCCGACCGCAAAGTCTATTCGCGCTTCGCCCCCTCGCGCATCCCTCGCATTTACATCAGCGATGCCAGCGCCACCATCCGCGTGGCCTATGCCGACACCGGCATGCCCACCGCTGAGACCCTCGCCAAAGAGATATCCAGTTTAAATGAATAAACAAACGACCTGAAAAGAATGAGAAAAAACCTAAGCTGTTTCGTATTATTGGCCAGCCTGTTGCTGACGAGCTGCACCAAGGAGGGCGATACCATCTATCAGCCCAACCCTGACGAGGAGCAGCCCAGCACGGCACCGCTGGTGACGGTCATCTACGACGTCAACGGCCTGGGCGACCGTTCGTATAATGATAAAATTTTCCGCGGCATAGAGAGTGCGGCCAAGAAGCATGGCTTCAGAACCCTCCAGTTGGTGCCCGACAGCTATGAACAGGGACTGGCCTATCTGGAAACCGTGTTCCGTCAGATGGAAAGCGCTCAGGACACGGTGCGCCGACTGTTCATCACCCCATGCCCCGGCTACGATGAGTTTATCCGCAAGAACAACCGCCGCCTGGAGCGTAACCCCTATGCCGACCTGCTCTATCTGGAAACATCGACCCCCCTTGAGGGCAAGGGCTCCACATTCTACATCGACTACTACGGCGCGATGTACATGGGAGGCTATCTGTGTCAGGACTACTATTCTTCAAAAGTGATATTGCTGGTATTGGCAAACCCCTACACGCAGTGGGTCGTTGAAGCCGGAGAAGGGTTTGTGGATGGTTTTAACTCCACGCCGCCGAAGTATAATAAGACCTTGAAGACACATTATCTGAGCAATGAGCCCGGTGGGGGATTCCATCTGGCCGACACCACTGCGCTGCGCATCTACCAAGAGGCGAAGGTCAATGAAGAAGATGATGTGTGCGTCGTGCCCATCTGTGGCGGTGCGATGAATGCCTTTTTCCGTATCTTACCCAAATTTTCCTATTATGTAGGTGTTGACGACTATGTCTTCTCCCCATTGATTAATAATTATATAAACGTCATAAAGAACATTGACACGGTAATGGAATACTATATCGACCAGTGGGCAGACGGCACCCTCCCCAAGCACCGGACGTTCGGGCTGAGAGATGGCGCAACAGACATCTATTTGTCGCAATTTCACTACATGAGTCGGGAGGATCATCAAGAACTGCGCCAAGAAGCCATCAGAAAGGAGGAGGAACGGTATGAGAAGTAAGATGGAAGAAGGAAGATGGAAGATGGCTGATGGAAGATGGCTGATGTGGCTCTGCACCATAGGGCTATTCATGATTCATTGTCTGGTATTCACTTCGTGTAAGACGGAGGATGATACCATCGTCTATAAGGACACGCGCCGCTGGGTGGAGAAGACCGTAGCCGTGGTGGCGCCGCTCAGCGATCCCATCATGAAGGCCCGCCTGGAGCGCACGGCCGAGTGGATGCTTGGCAACCTGCACAATGCCCAGCTGCACGACACGCTCTGCATCGACCTGAAGCTGGAATGGTACGACGAAAACAGCAATGACCTGAAATCGCTTGGCGAACGGCTGGCCAACCGCGACGACCTGCTGGCCGTCATCGGTCCTTTCGACAACGACCATGCTGACGTTGTGGCCCTCTACTGCCAGCAGAAGGGTAAGCCGTTGATCCTGCCCACCGCCTCCAGCGAGAGCTTGATCCGCCGCTATGCCATCACCAGCACTGGCGACGGGCAGCAGCCTTTCCTATGGTCGCTCACCGAGACCGACATCTCGCTCTCGGAGGTGATGCTGAGCCGTCATGCACAGATGATTCGGCATAATCAGTGGTCTGGTGAGATTGCCGATAGTGCCGGACTGTTTACGCCAGACAATATGTATGGTCAGACCTTTTATGAGTGGGCGCCTTTCCAGGCCACAGAGATGGGCATTGGCTTCCGCAGGATTGAGCAGTACTCCGATTCGGAGACGCTCTACCAGAAGCTGAGAGCATTCTACGGAAACATCAGTAACTTCAGAGACAACCTTGTGATGCCTGCCTTTGTGGTGATTGATCGTCTCGAGCAGCTGGCAGAGATCAGCAAGATACGCTATCAATGGTGGGGCACCGATATCTATGAGTATATAAAGGAGTGTCAATTAAATGGCGCAAGTACTACGGCCGAGTTGTATGATTACATGCACTCTTATCAGATGTTAACCAGTGGCTGGTCGCCCACATTCTTTGTGATGCCCAACATCACCGACGAGGCGATAGAGGCACTCGGCACTATCGATGCCGTGATTTGTGACCAGTATGAGGGCTTCTCACCTTATGCCGACCCCATGACGGGCTTCGAAATGAGCTACGAGGGGCGCTACGGCACCAAGCCCACCTTCGCCGAGTGTAAGTTCTACGATGCTCTGTTGCTCTCTGCCTTCGCCGCTTCCTATCTGGAACATCACCCGGAAGTTGACAATCTCAACGCCGCCGTGGCTAAGATCACCACCACCGACAATATCCTTTCGGGCAATGCCTGGAGCGAGTCGGGCATGGAGCTCTACCTCTCTGCTTTAGAGCAGGGGCAGCTCATCGGATTCAAAGGCGCCTCAGGGCCCGTGCAGTTCGACAGCGAGTGCTTTACGGCTGCGCTCAACACCACCTACGTCCATTGGGTGATCTTGCATGGCCATGTGCAGCATCAGGGCTACTATAGCCGCTCGGGCGGTGTCCAGACGGCCCAAACCCTTGCCTCGTGGAACTGGCTGGTACAGAATGCCGAGGAGGATTTCGACGAGCAATATAGCAGCACCACAGCAGCCATCACCTATCCGGCACTCACCGACCAGTATGCCGTGCTGGTGCAGGGCAGCAACGGCTGGATGAACTACCGCCACGAGGCCGACGTGCTGAATATCTACCAGATGCTGAAGGCCGGTGGCTACGACGATGACCATATCATCCTCGTCAGTGCCGACGAATGCGCCAATGCAGCGGAGAACAGCGACAAGGGAGCCGTGCGTACCGATCCCGATGGCAGGAACCTGCGCGAAGGTGCCGTCATCGACTATAAGAATGCCGACCTCAAGCCGCAGGACATCTGTAATATCCTGAAGGGTGTGAAGACCGACAAGACGCCAGTCGTGCTGCCTGCCAATGCAGGGCAGAACGTGCTGCTGTTCTGGAGCGGCCATGGGCACCGAAGTTCTATTAACGGTATCAACGAGATGGTGTGGCGCGACGAGATGGCAGGCAACGGCATGACCGACGACCTGCTGGCAGAGACCCTTCGCACGATGAGCGTCCAGAAGCAGTTCCGTCAGATGCTCGTCTGCCTGGAGCCCTGTTTCTCTTCCAATATGGGCAAGGCCCTTGAGGGTATCCCCGGTGTGCTGGCCATCTGCTCGGCAGGCCCCTATGAGCAGTCGTTTGCCGACTCGTGGAGCAACGAACTGGGTGTCTGGATGTGCGACCGCTTCAGCCGCAACTTGGTGGGCCACGCTACCAGCCATCCCAGCGGCACCTACCGCGACCTCTATCTCTACTGCGCCGAGCACACGCTTGGCTCGCATGTAAGTATCTACAATTACACCAACTTCGGCAACCTCTACACCACAGGTCCGAAAGACTTCTTCGTCAAAAAATAACTAATTATTGATATAACAATGAAAAAGAATTTATTATGGATGCTAGCCGCCATCCTTATTTGCGGCCTGACAGTGACAACGCTGAGCGCCTGCTCGAGTGATGACGACAAAAACGACAAGGCCGATGCGACTGTCGAGAAAGAGATTATGTACGCTGTACAGATATCCGACGATGTGCTTAAAGTGGCCAATGTAGAAGTGAACTATGTGGACCAGACGGGCGCCAAGAAGAAGGAAGCGCTTTCTTCGGCACAATGGACAAAGTCACAGAAGTTGAATAACACGTCACCACTTGCCCAGGGAATCTGGGTCAAGATCACTCCGAAAACAAATGTCGCCTCCGGCACTTACCAGCTGAAGGTTACAACAGGTGTGGCTTGCAAGGCAACCCTTGAAAACGGGAATAGTATCATGGATTTTTCGGGCAACGACCCTCAAAAAGCACCTGTCACGGCGCAGACTGCAGAAGAAATCGCCGACTGGTGTTCCAAGAGCCCTACTGGCGGTCTGCTTGTAGATCCATCGGGTTATTGCAAACAGCAGCATGTGGACTTTGGAGGAAATTATGACGATATGCCTGAAAATAATGCAGTTTCTTGTGGGCTCTGTGAACTCTTTTCGTGGTTGTGGGTGTTTGGTGATTTGCCAGAAGAGTTCTGTGATAAAGCATGTGGTAGATAATAATAATAGACAATGAAAAAGAACATTTTATGGATGCTAGCCGCCATCCTTATTTGCGGCCTTACAGTGACAACAATGAGCGCCTGCTCGAGTGATGACGATAACAAGACCGAGGGTAAGACCGAGGTGACGATGATGTATGTCGTAAAGGTTTCTGACGACGTGCTGAAGGTGGCCGACGTGGAAGTAAACTATATCGACCAGACGGGCGCAAAGAAGAAAGAGAAGTTGAGCACTACCGAGTGGAAGAAGACCTTCTCTACCAATACCCTGCCAGTCACCGAGGGCGTTTGGGCAAAGATGACGCCAAAGACAAACATCGGTACAGGCAGCTACTCGTTGCAGGTGACCACGGCAGCAGGCTATCAGGCCAAGCTGGCCAGTGGCAAGACCATCTCCGACGGCTACGGCAGCAACCCGGAGGCAAAGCCCACTACCGCGCAGACTGCCGAAGAGATTGCCGACTGGTGCAGCCAGAGTCCTACGATAGGCATCGCTATCGACCAGACAGGCTATAGCAAGCAGCAGCATGTGGACTTCGGAGGAAATGTTGATGCTGTAATTGATAGATTTGATATTTGTTATTGGATCTTTTCGTTTTTCGGCTTTGATGCCAATCAATGTTATGATTAAATAATAAGATGTACTAATGAAAAAGAACATTTTATGGATGTTGACAGGCTTGGTCGCCATCTTTATTTGCGGCCTGACAGTGACAACGCTGAGCGCCTGCTCGAGTGGTGATGATGACAAGACCGAGGGTAAGACCGAGGTGACGATGATGTATGCCGTAAAGGTTACTGACGACGTGCTGAAGGTGGCCGACGTGGAAGTGAACTACATCGACCAGACGGGTGCTAAGAAGAAAGAGAAACTGGGCACTACCGAGTGGAAGAAGACCTTCTCTACCAATACCCTGCCAGTCACCGAGGGCGTTTGGGCAAAGATGACACCAAAGACAAACATCGGTACAGGCAGCTACTCGTTGCAGGTGACCACGGCAGCAGGCTACCAGGCTAAGCTGGCCAGTGGCAAGACCGTCGCCGACGGCTACGGCAGCGACCCGGAGGCAAAGCCCACTACCGCACAGACTGCCGGAGAGATCGCCGACTGGTGCAGCCAGAGTCCTACGATAAGCTTTGCTATCGACCAGACAGGCTATAGCAAGCAGCAGCATGTAGATTTCGGAGGGAATCGTGATGCTGTAATTGATATGCATGCAGTTTGTGTCTGGTTTTTGGGATTGTTTGGCGAACCTCCCTCATTTTGCGATAAATGACACAAAAGTTATATTATAGTTATTATTAAATGAAAAAGAACATTTTATGGATGTTGACAGGCTTGGCCGCCATCTTTATTTGCGGCCTGACAGTGACAACGATGAGCGCTTGCTCAAGCGATAATGATAACAAGACCGAGACTCCACAGGAACAGACGGTGAAGATATAAAGAAGGAACAGTTGTCTACTATAAAAATTACAACTTCGGTAAAGGCCGTGAGGGTTATTCACCTTTGTGGACCTTCTACGAAAGAGTCCGTGCATGCCTTGTTTACATCTATTTAACTAATTAAATCATGAGAAAGAGCCTAAGCTGTATATTATTGGCCTGCATGCTACTGACGTGCTGCACCAAGGAGGGCGATACGATTTACCTGGCTAATCCCGATGAGAAGAAGCCCCCTACGACGCCGCTGGTGACCGTGATCTACGGGCCCAACAGTCTGGGCGACCGCACATATTGCGACAAGATATACAAGGGCATTGAGGCGTCGGCAGCCGAGCGCGGTCTCAGAACCCTGCATCTGATGCCTGAGAGCATGGAGCAGGGGCAGGCCTATCTGGAGATGATGTTCCAGCAGATGGAGAGCGCGCAGGACAGCGTGCGCCGTCTGTTTATTGTCACCAGTCCCGCCTACGAGGAGTTTATCCGGAAGAACAACCGCCGACTGGAGAACAGTCCCAATGCCGATCTGCTCTATCTGGAGACATCGACACCCCTGGAGGGCAAAGGCTCCACGCTCTACATCGACTATTACGGTGCGATGTATATGGCGGGATTTGTATGCAAGACTAGGCACTCTTCTATTTCATTCCTTTTGGTACTGGCCAATCCCTACACACAATCGGTGGTAGAAGCCGGAGAGGGCTTTGTGGATGGTTACAACGATACTACCAATTCCAAATATGAAAAAACGCTCCAGATACAGTATCTGAGCGACGAGCCCGGTGGCGGATTCCAACTGGCCGACACCACTGCGCTGCGTATTTACAATGAGGCCGGTAACGGAGATGACAATGTATGTGTTGTGCCCGTCTGCGGCGGTGCCATGAATGCCTTCCTCCGCATCTTACCTGATTACAAATTTTATGTGTGCGTCGATGACTATATCCCCCTGAGAAATGGCTTTAACCTCGTGAACGTCATCAAGCATATTGATACGGTGCTGGACGACTATATAGAGAAATGGACAAACGGCACAATGCCCAAACACCAGACGTTGGGGCTGGCTGATGGGGGCACGGAGGTTATTATAGGGAACGGTACCAGCGTTAAAGCTGCTGAAGCGGACAGTGTGCGCCAGGTAGCCATCAGAAAGGAGGCGGAGCGGTATGGGAAGTAAGAAGTATTTGTTATGGCTGCTGGCCGCAGCCATCATCATACCAACTGGCTGCAGGACCGAGGATGACACCATTGTGTATAAGGACTCGCGCCGATGGGTGGAGAAGACGGTGGCTGTGGTGGCACCGCTCAACGACCCCATTATGAAGGCCCGCCTGGAGCGCACGGCCGAGTGGATGCTCAGCAGCCTGCACAACGCCCAGCTGCACGATACGCTCTGCATAGACCTGAAACTGGAATGGTACGACGAATACGGCAACGACCTGAAGGCATTAGGCGAACAATTGGCTGACCGCGAAGACCTGATGGCCGTGATAGGCCCCTTCGACAGCGATAACGTGGAGCAGTTGGCGCCCTACTGTCAGCAGACCAAGAAGCCACTCATCCTGCCCACTGCCACCAGCGAAACCGTGATACGCCGCTTTGCCATTACCAGCACTGGCAGCGGACAACAACCGTTCCTATGGTCGCTCACCGAGACCGATGTGTCGCTCGCGGAGGTGATGTTGAGTATGTATGCAGCCAACATCCAAAGGGACGAAACTTATGCTAAGTTTTCTGATTATTCCGCATTGTTCACGCCCGACGACAAATTCGGTCAGACATTCTTTGAATGGGGGCCTTTCTCGGCTGCCGAGCTAGGCATAGGCTTCAAGTATAACGAGCAATATTCCAACCCGGAAACGCTCACGCATAAAATGAAAGCGTATTACGAAGATATCAAAGAAACATTTCCGTCCTTGTCTATACCTGCCTTTGTAGTCGTAGAGAACCCGGCGTGTCTACCTGAGGTTAGCAAAATTCAATATCAGCGTTTTGGGATGGATATTGTCGAACAACTGAAGGGGTATGAAGCTGAGGGCGAGGATATCTCCGTTTTCGGCGAGTCTTATTATCATTATCTCGTCAGCAGTATCTCACCCGTTTATTTTGTATTATCGAACCTCACCGATGAAAGGATAGCGGCATTCGATATATACGACAGGGCCATTATCGATCTATTTGAGGGTTTTTCGCCCTACGCAGATCCGATGACGGGATTCGAGATGAGCTATGAGGCACGCTACAAAACCAAGCCTACTTTCGCTGAGTGTAAGTTCTATGATGCCCTGCTGCTGGCCGCCTTCGCCGCCAACTATATGGAACACCATCAGGAAGTGGAGAATCTGAACGATGCCATCATCGCCATCACCACCACCGACAACTTACTATCGGGTTATGCCTGGAGCGAGACGGGCATGGAGCTCTACCTCTCTGCCCTGGAGCAAGGACAACTCGTAGGATTCAAGGGCGCCTCGGGGCCTGTGCAGTTTGACAGTCAGTGTTACACGGCAGCCCTCAATACCACCTACGTCAACTGGGTCATTAAAAACAGTTGTGTGCAGCATACGGGCTATTACAGCCGAGCAGGCAATGCCCAGACGGGCAAGGCGCTGGCCTCATGGAACTGGCTGGTGGAGAATGCCGAGGAGAAGTTCGACAAGCAATATAGCGATGCTACGGCCCACATCACCTATCCTACACTCACCGAGCAATACGCCGTGCTGGTGCAGGGCAGCAACGGCTGGGGCAACTACCGCCACGAGGCCGACGTGCTGAGCATCTACCAGATGCTGAAGGCCAACGGCTACGACGACGACCATATCATCCTCGTCAGTGCCGACGACTGCGCCAACGCATCAAAGAACAAAGATGCGGGTGCCGTGCGTACCGACCCTAGTGGCAAGAACCTGTACGAAGGGGCTGTGATAGATTATAAGAATGCCGACCTCACGCCGCAGGATATTTGCAACATACTCAAAGGTGTGAAGACCGATAAGACGCCTGTGGTGCTGCCTGCCGATGCGGGGCAGAACGTGCTGCTGTTCTGGAGCGGACACGGACGCAGCCAGGCTGTGAACGGTGCCAACGAGATGGCGTGGCGCGACCTGTCGGCGGGGCAGGGTATGACAGCCGATATGCTGGCAGAGACGCTACAATCGATGGCAGATGCCCATCAGTTCCGTCAGATGCTCGTGTGCCTGGAGCCCTGCTATTCGGCCAACATGGGGCAAGCCCTTGAGGGCATCCCCGGTGTGCTGGCCATCTGTTCGGCAGGACCTTATGAGCAGTCGTTTGCCGACTCGTGGAGCAATGAACTGGGTGTGTGGATGTGCGACCGCTTCAGCCGTAACCTCATCGGCCACGCCACCGAATATCCCAACGGCACCTATCGCGACCTCTACCTCTACTGTGCCCAGCACACCCTCGGCTCGCATGTGGGTATCTATAACTACACCCACTTCGGCAACCTGTACGCCACAGGCCCGAAGGATTTCTTCGTAAAACGTAAATAATGAAGGAATGGTGGATGCATATTAAGCAATGGCTGCATAGGATTGATCTGCGACAGCAGCAGCCTACGACGCGCACGGAGCTGACAGACGAGCAACACGTCTGTTTGAACTGTGGTACGGCATTCGTGGGGCGTTTTTGCCCACAATGCGGTATGCGTGCAGTCTATGAGCGAATGACATCCCAAAACGTATTGTTAGGATTCCTCAACATCTGGGGTATGGGGTCACAGTCGATGCTTCGCAGCATCTATGAGTTGTTCTGGCGTCCTGGCTATATGATACGTGACTATCTGAACGGCCACCAACCGCTTTATTTCCCACCCTTTGAGATGCTCATTTATATGACGCTGTTCTTTGCCCTTGTGGCTTTTATCCGAGGGGGTGATATAGAGACAGAGGCCATATTCCTATATGGTGACGTATTCGAACAATATGGGGCTGCGCCATGGGTGGTCAGTCTCTTTGCACATATTGACAAGATACTACTCTGGCTTTATGAGAATACAGCCTTTCAGGTAATTGCTGCCGACATCTTCTACATAGTGGCCTCCTGGCTGGTCTTCCTGCGACGAATGACATTTGTGGAGGTTTGTTTCTCGCAATTGTACATCTCATGCCAAATGCAGATAGTTGGAGCTGCATGGATGCTGATAACCGGCGATGAGCCGTATTACAATCTGCCGCCGTTTGCCGTGCCCATGCTCATAGGAATACCTTTGCTCTGCTTAGACTACGCCCAACTGTACCGGTTTAACCTCTGGGCGTCGTTATGGCGGACAATACTTACGTTCATCTTCACGCTGATACTGATGCTGCTGGTGGGAGGCTTGCCAATCATACTGGTGAAATATATCTGACGAAATTAAAATTATTATAACAATGAAAAGGAATCTATTGCGGATGTGGGTCGCCATCCTGGTTTGCGGCCTCTCGATGACCATGTTTACAGCCTGTGGAAGTAGTAGTAATGACGACGAACCCAGTGGCAATGGCACCGACGACCTGGCATACTTGCAAAAGCGTATAGCCGAAGAAGGAAATCTGGTTTACGGCGGACAGCTGACTAACGAGGGTAAGGATATCTTAAACCGTCCTGTTGAGACACAAGAGGAGGCGTTGCAAGAGTTTTATAAGCTGATACCTGGTGGTAAAACGCATCAAGGACTGTCAACATCGGGTAATGGAACTATCACCTGCAGACTGACGGGGACCAATGGTGAATCGCAAGGCACGATCACCTATCAGCCCACCACGGCCTATTACTGTGCCGAAGTGGTCTTCAGTTCTGAGGTCAGGTCGGCTACTGGCGTCAGCCGTTTGCGTTATATCCCCTACGACAACTGGCCCGACAATGGATTCCTGTCCGACCTTCTGGATAGGATGAAGAAATAAAATAAGGCTGGGGGAAGTGATAAAAAAAGGCAAAAAGCAGCATTTTGGCTAACTCGATAAGGCTGATTCTCTTGGAATCGGCCTTATTTTTTATTAATTTTGTAATCGCAATTAAGGCAGTGCTGCAGCGCGGGAAAGTCCCGTTGCGAAGGAGTGATTAACAAAGTCCCTGAGCCTGAGGGACGTAGAGAAAGGAGGACAAGATGGCAGTATTGTTTCGATTAACGAAGAACAACAACAAGTACAACGCCGCCTATGGCAAATGGTACGCCCAGTCAGTGATGACTGAGACCATCGACACCGACAAGCTGGCTACGATCATGCAGCGCAACTGTACCGTGAAGAAGAGCGATATTCTCGCTGTGATCACGGAGCTGATTGAGACCATGCAGGATCAGCTGCAGAACTCGAAGCGTGTGAAGCTGAACGGCTTCGGCGCATTCAAGATCGGTATCGAGAACGCTCCCGGTGGTGTGGAGTCGGCCGACAAGTTCGACGCCCGTAAGGACATCAAGGGTCTGCACGTGCTGTTCCAGCCTGAGGTAAAGACCGACTCGAGCGGTCTGCGCCAGAAGACGTTCATCAGCGGATGTAGCGTTCAGGAGGCACCGAAGAACGATGTGGACACCAGCAAGCCCAAAGAGAACGGAGGTTCTACCGGTGGCGGAGAGTAGTTGAAAAAGTGAAACTTTTTAAAATCAGAAAGGAGGAATTATGAAGAATTGGAAGGCGATTGTGAAGATCGCGATTGCGGTACTTACCGCATTGTTAGGAGCCGTTGGAGGCTCTGCCTACGCACAGGCAATGATTTAGCCGCAAGCCCCGCTGGAATCACATCCGGCGGGGCTGTTTGTTAAATACTGAATCGTTCTTATTTCATGCGCTGACGGGCTTTGGCCTTCAGTTCCTCTTTCTCGGCTTGTGATATGAACGCGTGATCAATGGCGTTCATCACTAGTGTCTCGGCATCCTTCGTGTTGAGGATACCACCGTCGTATAGCTTCTGGAACTCCTTTTCAACCGTGGTGTTCGAGATGGTCATATTGTCGGTACTGATGGCTACGGCCACACCGTCCTGCAGGAAGTAAGGCAGGGGATACTCGGCATACGATGAGATGTCGAGTGCCTTTGTCTGGCGGTTACTAGTAGGACAGTTGGTGAGGCAGATGTCATACTGCTTCAGCAGCGCCTTCGTCTCGGCATCGTGGGCAGCACGCACGCCATGACCGATACGGCTGGTACCAAACGAGATGGCGGCCTTCATGCTCTCTACGCCGGCAGCCTCACCGGCATGGATGGTGAAGGGTACGCCCAGCTCCTTGGCATAGGCAAACAGGCTGCGGAAGTTCTCGGTGGGGTAGGCGGCCTCGTCGCCTGCCAGGTCGATGGCACATACGCCCTTGCCCAGATATTTCTTAGCCAGTCTTACCGTCTCGCGGTTCATGTCCTCAGGATCGTTACGCATGCAACAGAGTATTAGGTTGGCCTTGATGCCGTTGGTACTCTCACGAAGTCCTTTCTCCAGTCCCTCGATGCCTGCCAGCACAGCCTCTTCCTGTGTGGTCAGCGTCTTCTTCAGGTGGTGAGAGGGGGCGTAGCGCAACTCTATATAGATGAGTCCGTCCTTATCCAGACGCTTGATGATGCTCGACACACTGTAGATCAGCGCCTCGCGGGTCTGATTCACCGAACTGGGCAGTTTGGTACACTGCAGATACTCCGCCAGACTCTCTACCGTCTCGGGGCAACTGATCATCTTAAGCACTTCATCGGGATCATCGGGCACATCGGTACGACCGTCCATCTTGCACATCTCAATGACCTCTTCAGGACTGAGCGAGCCGTTCAGGTGCAGGTGAAGATCCACCAAGGCATACTTCTTGGCGTCGAAAGGCTTTGAATCACTCTTGTCATCATCGTTTGAGCAGGCGCACAGACTGAGCACGGCACCCAACAACAGCATATACTGTAATCTGAAAAATTGAATCATAATTAAAAATGTTTATTGCATTTCGTTTCTGGGCTGCAAAGGTACTATCTTTTTTTTTATTTCTCCAAATTATTACTGCAAAAACGATTAGGAATCCGACAAGACTGTTATTGTTTACAATAATTAACCAAGTTAATTTTTTATAAACAGATAAAAATGAGTACCTTTGCAGCCGAGAAAAACGAAATGTAATATAGCAATGAAAGATTTGGTGAACAAAAGAATTCTAAACTGGTTGTTGCTGCTCGCCTTTGTGCTGGGTGGCTTAACAGGCTTTGTATCGTGTGAAACCGACGACAATCACGCCCATAGTAATAATGGTGAAAATCTTAGTGGCCGGACTTATTCCAGCGAGGTGTACGTCTATCTGAACAAGGCTAACGATCGTGAGAACATGGAGCCTACAGGTGCCAAAGGTTATACAGCCAAGGAGTGGCGTTTGGAGGTGAAGAATACCGAACAGGGCTTGCCTGACAATTTCCGTACCTGTGAGAGTGAGTTTAATGTGAACGGTCTGAACACGGAACTGCCTGAGCCTAACTACATACCCTCTCGTCAGGGACTCGAAGGCCTGAACATTTCCGGTAGTGGCCGCTTCTCTGAGAAGCAACTGAAGGTGCTCACCGACGAAATCAACAAGAAGGCCGGTGGCAGGACGAAGGTGATGATGGACTTGCGTAGTGAGTGTCACGGCTTCATCCACGGACATCATATGTCGTGGTACGGCTATATCAACTGGTCGAACATCGGCAAGAAGCGCGACCAGATCCTGGCCGAGGAAGAGCAGCTTCTCAACAACGTGAAGGGTAAGACCATCGTGGCAGGTAAGATCAGTTCGGCGAACAATTACTTGATGACCGACAGCACATGGATCCTGGTGGATGCCGACAGCGCCCTGACCGAGAAGCAGGTGGTGGAGCGTTACGGCTGGGAGTATCGTCGTGTGACGGCTCTCGATCATGTGTTCCCCTGCGACGAGATCATCGACCAGTTCATCGAGACCTATCGCTCGCTGCCGAAGGACTGCTGGGTACATTTCCACTGTCAGGCAGGCCGCGGACGCACCACGACGTTCATGAGTTTCTACGATATGCTGAAGAATCCTGATGTGCCCCTGAAGGATATCCTCTACCGCCAGACAGAGCTCGGCGGCACCAGTTTGTACTACAAGGGCGACCGCCCCAATGAACAGGCTTGGCGCGTGGAACTCTTCACCGAGACCAGCTGGATGGTACCGCTGCTCTACGACTATGTGCAGGACAACAAGGAAAACGGCTACAGCGTATCATGGACTGACTGGAAAAAGAAGACATTCAAACTTTGACAATAGCGATTATTATCATCAAATAAAGTATGATGAAACGATTCTGCTACGTTGCGATTGCAACTATTACGCTGTCGGTGCTGTCCTCGTGTGAAACCGACAATAACCATGCTTTCGATCCTAATGACATTAAAAAGTCGGTGGTGATTCTCTATGAGAACGACGTGCATTGCGGCATCGACGGCTATACCCAGATGCGTGGTTTGCGCGACGCCATTGTGCGTAGCGACACCAGTGTGGTGGGAATGGTGAGTGCGGGCGATTTTCTGCAGGGCGACTTGGCCGGTGCCATCTCGCAAGGTAAGTACGTGGTCGACATCATGAAGAACATGGGCTACGATGCTGTGACCCTGGGTAATCATGAGTTCGACTACGGTGTGCCTCGCATGCAGGAGTTGCTACCCCAGATCAATACCAATGTGGTATGCGTCAACCTTACCAAGTATGGCGATCCCACGCCCATGTATCCCGGTTACGTCATCAAGCAGTATGGTAAGAAGCGCATCGCCTTCGTGGGCATCTGCACACCTGAGACCATGCGTTCAGAGGCCTATTCCTTCTTCGATACGGATGGCAGTCAGCTATACGACCTGCATACGGCCGAGTGCTTTACGATGGTGCAGGAGGCTGTCGACAAGGCCCGAAAGGAGGGTGCCGATCATGTGGTGCTCCTTTCACATTTAGGCGAGGCTACCTCTGAAACAGGTGTCGACTCACATACCATGGTGGCTAACACACGTGGCATCGATGCCGTGCTCGATGGACATACCCATTCGGTGATTCCCTGCGACTGGGTGGAAAACCTTGACGGAGAGAAGATTCCTGTTACCCAGACGGGCACGAAGTTCGCCAATGTGGGCAAACTGTGGCTCAGTCCTGAGGGTAAGTTCATACCAATGCTGGTGTCGAAGGATGAAAACCCCTTTGTGAATGATGCTATCACGGCTACTACCGATAGCATCAAGACGCTGTTGCAAAAGTTGGCTGGCAAAGAAATAGGTACTACCGCTTTCGACCTCATAGCCATCGAGGGCTCTTCATGGCCCGTACGCGTCAAGGAGATGCCGCTGGGCAATCTGGTGGCCGATGCCTATCGTGCCAAGATGGATACCCAGATCGGTATTGCCAATGGTGGAGGTCTGCGCTCCAGCATCAAGGCCGGCACTATCACTCTAGGCGATGTGATTGCCGTACAGCCTAACGATAATAATATGATTATCCTCGAGGTAACGGGCACTGAGTTGCTGGCCATGCTTACCAAATGTACCGCCAAGTGTCCTGAGGCCGACGGCTCGTTCCCTCAGGTGTCAGGCCTTAAGTTCACCATACACACCGCCAGTCATAAGGTGACCGATGTGATGGTGCAGGACAAGGGTGCTGATACCTATCAGCCGATTGATCCTAACGGCAAGTACACCGTTGCCACTATCGACTATGCCTTGTCGGGTGGCTTCTATCGCACACTGCAGAATTGTAAGCTCATGAGCATCACGGATGTCCTCAGTCGCGATGCTCTGGCCGAATATCTGGCGACCAACCTCAAAGGCGTAGTGCCCGATAAGTACAAAGACGTAGAGGGTCGCATCACGATCGTCAACGACTAAACACAAGAATAGCCCCGCACATTTTGGCGGGGCTTTTATGTTGTTTACAATTATTAACCAAGTTAATTCCTTATAAAAGGATAAAAATATGTATCTTTGCAACATAAAACGAAATGTAAATTTATAACTATAAATATGCGCGCGTAAAACAAGATGAAAAAGTATACATTGGCAATCATCCTCGTAGCAGCCATCATGATAGAAATGGTGGTTGTGGTACAGTATTACCTGGCTCAGCGCGGCCTGAAACAAGAACTGTTGCAGAAGGCTTCGCGCGACATGGATCAGAGTCAACGAGTGGCAGCCGTGAAGGCCGAAGTGGAGACGGCCGTGCGTAACGTGAAACTGCAGGTACAGCAGGTAGTGAATGCAGGCACTCCCGATCAGTTCTATGGCATCATGACCCGTCTGGTGAAAGACAATCCCCACGTGGTAGGCGCTGGCGTGGCTTTCAAGCCCGACTACTATAAGGAGCAGGGTAAGCCCGATCTGTATTCGCCTTATGCCTACGAGGAGGGCGTGGAGGCCAGTCTGGAGAAACGTAAGACGGCGAAGCCACAGATGCGTACGACACTGCTGCCGTTCGACTACACCACGCGTGAATGGTACATGCAGCCCATGGAGGACGGCAAGAGCCTATGGACGGAGCCTTACATGGATCAGGGCGGCACGCACATCGTGATGTGTACGTATGTAGAGGTGGTAAGGGATAAGAACAACTACCCCGTGGGTGTGTTCTATGCCGATGTGCCCCTTGAGGATGTATCATTGCTGGCCGACGGCATGTACTCCGACATCAGCGATAACGGCAAGGTGATTCTGATAGTGCAGTTGCTGGGATTCGTACTCCTTGGTTTCGTCATCTGGCGTGCAGCATCGGCCTCCCGCCGTTATAAGGAGGAAAAGGTGGATCCTGAGAAGGAGGAACTCATCAAGGAGGTGGAGCGCTTAAAGTCGCTCAACCATCATTTGACCGACCGAAATCAGGACTTGGCCAAGAAGCTTCAGAGACAGAACGAGGCGAGCGATCCGCACTGGTTCGGGTAAGACTTTTGCGACAGAATTCGGGGATGGTTTCCCCGTTTGTCGTATAATAGTAATTCTGTCGCAACAAGAATAGAAGAAAAAGAATCAATTACTTCCTGACAATCGGAATATTACCTACTTTTGCAGAAAATTCAGAAATAAAATATTAAAAGTTATGGCATTAATAGCAGCTTTAGAATTCGGCGACAATAACGTTCAGCGTTATACCAAGCAATATTTGCTTGCCGACTGTCGCTTTGTTTTTGATCGCCCCTACAATTCGTTCAGCCCTGAGCGTCCTGCCCGTTGTGAGCGTTTGGAGTTGGTGGTGATTGCTCCGGGTAAGAGCGACTTGAATCTGTTTCAGTGGTTCTCGAATCAGGAAACGAGGGATGGTCGTATCGCCATCAGTCTAATAGGTGACATGATGCAGAATGCAGCAGAACCTCAGGTAGTTTACTTTGAGAGTGCCAAGTGCTTGGCGCTCTCTGAGATGTACGACATCGACAACTCTCGTCGCCGACTCATCAAGTTGGCCATCATTGCCGATTCGATAGAGATAGAGGATGTAGAATTTAAATGCATTTAAGAGTTATGGCAACATTATATTCAAACGAACTGAAGGCAGTGGTGGTGATGGAGAACTTCCTGGAGAACCCCCTGAACGTGATGAAGGAGAACTGCATGACCGTGCAGCACTTCAACTACGAGTGCGAGCATAAGCGTAATGAGGCCGGCGAGATTTACGGAGCCATTAATCCTGTGATGCTTGAGTTTACCGTTCGCGTGAACTCACCACGTCAGGCCCGTGCATTCTATAAGGAGCTTGTATCCAACGAGCATTCCAACTACTCGTTCCTCTTCAATGTAACTTACAACGAGAACCAGCGTCTGAACACCTATGAGGACGGTATGGTGGTAAACGGTTATATCGTACACATCGAAGAGAACTACACTACAGCAGCTCAGCAGGATGGCAGCAACACGCAGATTGAACTCAGTGTGAAGCTTCTGTCGCGCTCAGTGACTTATCTGGGTGCCGATAATAATTACAAGAGTATATTCATTCAGTAAATCTTAAATAGTATGGCAAGATTAAGATTAACATTACACGACATTAGTTGTTTTCAAGAACAAACACTTGAAGCCATAACGCGCGATTTGGCAGTCTCTACTGAGTCGGAAACAGAAATTGTTTACTTCCAGTCGGGCGACGAAAAGTATAGCTATAAGCTAACTCTGGTTGATTTCAGCTTTAAGAAGCAGATGTATCAGCCTACAGAGGTGATTGCCGATATACAGATTTCGATGACAGCCGGTGATTCTGTTGACTTCGAGTTTATTGGGAAAGATGAACTTGTTGCGTTGTTCAAGGGTAAGAAATCATCGCTTGAACTGATGCCTGATCTGGCCTCTAATCAGAAAGATCCTCTTTTTACCATCGGTAACGATTACTATGTACAGGATGTGCAGCCTCGTTACAAGAAGGCGAGCCTTTATATGACGCTGAAGATTAACAGTCTCGACAAGTTGATGACACTACAATATGGCTGCCACAACTTTGTTGCCCAGAAACTTGTTAAGGATATCCTGGATTCTCAGATTAAACTTTATACGAATCCTTGGGGTACAACAGGCATTTCTTATGCCGACAAGATGAAGCATCTGTATTTCGACAGAGGCGAAGGTTCTAGCAAGAAAACGTATGAACATACCTTCCCTTATCTGGTGCAGTATAACGAGAGCTTCTACGATTTCATGACTCGTACCACCAACCGCTGGGGTGAGTTCATGTACTATGAGAATGGTAAGTTGAATATCGGCTATGATGATAGTGATGATGCTAAAGCTGACATTGGGGATTATAATACGATTTCCTACATTGATCTTGCCAATACAGTTGAGATTCCAAAATCAGGAAAGTATGACTGTGAGGCTGCCGACGAGAAAGGACTTCTCGATTGTACGTTGAGGAAGACTCCGAACAAAGTAAAGGGCACCCTCTTCTCTCCTGGCGGTGATGGTGATAAGGTGGCTATGAAGAAGATTTCCGGATTCTTCAAGAACGATAAGAATCTGCCGACATTCATCGTAGGTCAGCTTGTTGACGACACGTTTGACTATGCCAGGAGGAAGATTTCTGTCGATGATGAAAACAGTGAATTTGACAAAAAATATTTCTCTGATCAGTCGAAATACCCAGAGAGATATGGCGAGCACAATTTCGGAGATGATGATCCTGATAATGGCGACGGCTTTAACATGTTCTCGGAAATCGATTCTGAGTATGGTGAGAGCAAATACCGAGATATCCTGACTAAGGAAAAACTCGCAGCCCATAATGCTATTCTCATTGATTATGATGTTACTTGTCCTAAGTTAAAGCTTGGTAACATCGTAACTTTTAACGATGAGAAGTTTATCGTTGTTGAAATCTCCTCGAGAATAGATGAACACTATGAGTATGGTATTGAGAACCTTGTTAATGTGGTTAAGACACTCGTTCGTGCTTTGGTGTTCGAGGTGAAAGCTATACGCATAAATTCAAGCGACAGTAAGTTCTATCCTACGATTATTCCTGCCGGACACGTAAGGTATGCCGACCCACAGATAGCAACGGTTGATGACGATGAGGACCCCGATGGTGGTGGTCGAGTGCGTGTGAAGTTTGGTTGGCATGGTAAGGGAGAGGATGCTACTCCTTGGATTAAGTTTGCAGCCAATGCCGGAGGACAGAAAGGTATTATGGGTAAGCACTATAAGAAAGATAAGGTGTTTGTAGGCTACGTCGATGGTAATGTGGAGCGTCCTTACGTGATGGGCGCTTTATCAAAGGGCGCAGGTTCTGATATTCAGTGCGTTACCCCTGGTGGCCGTGTGTTCAAGATGGAGGACGATAGTGCCGGCCTACAGAAGTTCTTGACGGGCATGTTCCTGCCGATGTGGGGTACACTCTCTGGCTTTATACCTGGTATGGATGATCTTAATCCGTACAAGGATTCGGATAACAATCTTGCAATGGCAGGTGGCTTCGAGATTTCCGACAGGTATGGCATCTATAAGATTTCGGGTTCTACCGAAGATCGTGAAGTGAATATTGCTTCTCCGTGGGGCGATGTGAACATCAACGCCTTTACAGGTATTACTATTTCTGCTCCTAACGGCGATGTAACCATCAAGGGTAAGAACGTATCTATCCAGGCAGGCAATAATCTGGAACTTATCTCGGGTAAGAACGTAGACTACAAATTGTGGAAAGAAAAGAAAACTGCCGGTGGAGAGATTGCCCAGATATTACTGGATATCCCTGTTATTGTGGCCAAGAAACTGTCAGAGATGGCACTGAATATAGTCGATCTGTCGATTGTTAGATCTGTCGTGGATATTGTGATGCGTCCTGTAGAGGGTAGTCTTACAGTGAAGTCGAACCGTTATCTGAAGCTGGAGGCTGGTAAGAATAGCTGCGACATTCCTGCTGCTGGTTATTCTGATTTCAAGTCAAGGTATGAGGGCTTTAAGAATAAGTTGAGCAACCAGTATTCTGCTGGTCTGCTTATTCCAGATATAGAGATGGGTACATCTATGAAGGAAATCTTCGAGAAGATTGATCCCATGGTGAAAACTCTTGATCAGAAGTACAAGACCATTTATAACAATTGCGTTAAACTGAAGGGTCAGTTAAAGGCTGACTTGGAGGAGTTGGATAAGTGGGTTGAAGAAGACGGAAAGAAGGCTTATGATGCCGCTGATTTCGATACTCTGTATACTAATCTGAAGGCAGATCTTTGGAAAGATGGCAAATATGAGCCATTTAAAGAGGAAAAACTCATTAAGGTTGATCAGTTGCCAATAGATGGAGGTGAGCCAAAAGATATTGTGTCACACGAGTGCTGGCAAAGGAATCTTTTTGCTTTCCCCACAAATACTACAGAAGAAGATGATTGTAAAGTAATCATCAAAAAGCGCAAAACATGCAGAAAATCGGCTCTTGATAGTCTCAACAACTTGCGCAAAGAGATTTGTAAACTCTTAAATCTGGAGTTCGATGCCTCCGACATCGGTAAGCAGCTCTCATGGTTCCTGGGCTCACCCGCTCCGAAGGACTTCAAGAAGAAAATGAATACGGCCTTCAGTCGTGGAAAATGTAAGGAGTCAAGAT
>JAEEGG010004236.1_pt1 | contig 34872 bp, 26 predicted proteins | sample 9134161 | NCBI WGS metagenome assembly JAEEGG01 (sample SAMN16246543, study PRJNA631951) | gut metagenome | biome: gut microbiome; feature: rumen; material: CR-attached | host: Bos | place: Iran: Karaj | collected 2018-10
CTCTATGCTTGTGCTGGTGCTAACCGAATCCAGGTTGACGAGCTGCGTGCCGGTGATATCGGCTGTACTGTGAAGCTGAAGGATGTGAAGACCGGTAATACCCTGAATGGCAAGGACACCGACAACAAGTTCGACTTCATCAAATATCCTAACTCTAAGTTCTCGCGTGCCATCAAGGCTGTCAACGAGGCTGAGACTGAGAAGATGATGGCTGCCCTGCAGAAGATGCGCCAGGAAGACCCGACATGGGTGGTTGAGCAGTCAAAGGAGTTGCGCCAGATTATCGTTCACGGACAGGGTGAGTTCCACCTGCGTACCTTGCAGTGGAGTATGGAAAACAATGAGAAGATTCAGGTAGAATATCAGGAGCCGAAGATTCCGTATCGTGAGACCATCACCAAGATGGCCCGTGCCGACTATCGTCACAAGAAGCAGTCGGGTGGTGCAGGTCAGTTTGGTGAGGTTCACCTGATTGTTGAGCCTTACACCGACGGTATGCCCGATCCTACATCGTTCACCATCAACGGCCAGGAGTTCAAGATGAACATCAAGTCGAAGGAAGAGAAAGACCTGGAGTGGGGCGGCAAGCTCGTATTCATCAACTCCGTTGTCGGTGGTGCCATCGATATGCGTTTCATGCCCGCTATCCTGAAGGGTGTGATGGAGCGTATGGAGCAGGGACCGTTGACTGGTTCTTATGCTCGCGACGTCCGCGTCATCGTCTACGATGGTAAGATGCACCCGGTTGACTCCAACGAGTTGTCGTTCATGCTCGCTGCACGTAACGCCTTCTCGGCTGCCTTCAAGGAGGCCGGTCCTAAGGTGCTTGAGCCTATCTACGACCTCGAGGTGCTCGTGCCCGCTGACTACATGGGTGATGTGATGTCTGACCTTCAGGGCCGTCGCGCTATTATTATGGGTATGGACAGTGAGGCTGGCTATCAGAAGCTCTCGGCTAAGATTCCTCTCAAGGAATTGGCTTCTTACAGCATCGCCCTCAGCTCACTTACCGGTGGCCGTGCTTCGTTCACCACTCAGTTCTCCAGCTATGAACTCGTTCCCAACGACATTCAGCAGGAGCTCATCAAGCAGCATGAGGCTGAGGCAAAGGAAGAGGATTAATCGCATCGTAATGATACTAAAAGCTGGGACGGAACACAATCCGTCCCAGTTTTTCTATTTTATTGACGTTTTATTTCATATTCTCAAAATAAAACATTATCTTTGCAAGCCGAAACGAATTGTAAAGTATCCGAATAAAAGATGAGAAAGTATCTTGTCATGTTATGCTTGTCAGTCCTTACTGGCACACAGTTGCTGGCCCAGGAAACGATGACCGACGAACAGGTGAAGACCTATATCCAGCGGGAACTGAAGGCTGGAACGGCCCGTTCTCGCATTGTCACGTCGTTGATGCAAAAAGGCGTTAAAGTAGAACAAATACGCCGCGTACGCGACAATTATGCTCAGGAACGTCTTGGCCAGCAGATGTCGGGCTCTTCCAAGGATATAGGGCGTATGCGCGCAAACACTTCCGTTGATGAGGACCAGCAGGAAACTTCTGTGGCTCAGCGCGGTAGTGGGGGCGAAGTATACCAGGATGCTGTTACGGAATACAACAATGCAGAGACGGCTGTGCAGATGGAAAGTGGCATAAACGAAGCAAAAGGCAAAAGGGTGTTCGGCCACGACATCTTTAACAATCGCTTGCTGTCGTTCGAGCCGAATATGAATATCGCTACTCCCCACGACTATGTTCTGGGACCTGGCGATAACCTGATAATTGATATTTATGGTGCCTCGCAGAAAAGCCTGTCGCTGATGGTATCGCCCGAAGGCACCATTACCGTTCCTGGTTACGGTCCCATTCAGCTGAGTGGATTGACGGTGTCGGCAGCTCAGGGACGTCTGCGCCAAACGCTGGGGGCTCGCTACAGCTCATCGGAGTTGCGTCTCACGCTGGGGCAGACACGTACCATCCAGGTGAATGTGATGGGTGAAGTACAGACCCCCGGCACCTATCACCTAAGTGCCTTTTCCAGCGTATTCCATGCACTCTACAAGGCGGGTGGCATCAGAGACTTGGGTACGTTGCGCAACATACGGGTCATCCGAGGCGGCAAGGTTGTTACTACTGTCGATGTGTATGATTATATCTTGAACGGAAGGCTTACCGGCAACATTCTGCTCAAGGAGGATGATGTGATTCAGGTTCAGCCTTACGAGAATCTGGTAGGTATCTCAGGAAATGTGAAGCGTCCGATGTTCTACGAGCTCAAGAAGAATGAGACGCTGTCGACGCTCATCAGTTTTGCAGGAGGATTCACCAGCGATGCCTACAAGAAGAGTATCCGTGTGGTTCGTCAGGCTGGAGAATTATATAGCGTCCATAACGTGAGCGAGTTTGACCAGGCAACCTTCAAAATGGCCGATGGCGATGCTGTGACTGTTGATGGTATGCTGAACCGTTTTGAGAATATGGTGGAGATAAAAGGTGCCGTTTTCCGCCCAGGACAATATCGCATAGGACAGCAGGTAACAACCGTCCGTACATTGATAGAGCAAGCTGAAGGATTGACGGAGGATGCCTTTACGGCTCGTGCCGTGCTACATCGCTTGAAGGCCGACAGAACATTGCAGGTCATTCCTGTGGATGTAGCTGGCATCATGGCTGGAACGCAGCCAGATATTCCGCTGAACAATGAGGACGTTCTTTTCATTCCCACGCAGACAGACCTGTTGCAACGGCGTACGCTGACCATTAGCGGCGAGGTAATGAATCCAGGAGAATACCAGTTTGCTGAAAACACCACCTTGGAAGACCTGATTATGCAGGCAGGAGGATTAACCGATGCGGCATCGGTGGCCAAAGTCGATGTTTCGCGACGTATCGTTGACCCCAAGGCTACCGAGGCTGGTTCTGAACTGGCAAAAACCTTTAGCTTCTCACTAAAAGACGGTTTTGTGATTGACGGAACGCAAGGCTTCCTGCTCGAACCCTACGACATTGTACAAGTAAGACGCAGTCCTGGTTATCACACACCACGTACCGTCTATGTAGAAGGCGAGGTTACTTTTGAAGGTAGTTTTACGCTGGAAAAGAAGAACCAGCGGTTGAGCGACTTGGTAAACTTGGCTGGTGGCGTAACGAAAGATGCCTACGTGGAGGGTGCAAGGTTGGAGCGTCAAATCAATGATTTGGAACGTGCCCGCCGTGAGATGGCCTATTTCTCAGCTTTCCAGAGCAGGAGCGGAAAGGACTCGGTATCGTTGCAGAAAATGGACGAGAGCGATGTCTACATGGTGGGCATTCATTTGGACGAGGCCTTGAAACATCCAGGTAGTGATGCTGATATCGTATTGAGGGAAGGTGACCGACTGGTGATTCCTGAATATGTGAGTACGGTGAAGATCAGCGGCGACGTGATGTACCCAAATACCGTTTCCTTTGAGGAAGGAAAGGATTATAAATGGTATGTGAGACAGGCTGGTGGCTTCGGACAGAGTGCCAAGAAAAAGAAGTCCTATGTGGTGTATCCCAACGGTACGATGGCACAAGTAGGACATGGGGCAAAGATAACACCGGGATGCGAGATTATCGTTCCTTCCAAACGTAGGCGTGAGCCAATCTCTGCAGCACAATGGATTAGCATGGGTACAGGCATTGCCTCGATAGGTACTATGGTTGCCACCTTGATTTATGTCTTTACGAAGTGAAGCTACAACTATGGAGAATATTGAAGAAAGAGTGGATGTAGAGGAAAGTAGTATTGACTTCCAGGCATTGTGGCATTCGATGCTGAGCCGCAGGACGTTATATTACAAGGTGCTGGGCATCGCTTTTGTCATAGCATGTGTCTATGCATTCAGCTTGCCAAAGAACTATACGTGTAAGGTCATGCTGGCTCCAGAGCTTTCGGCAGCGTCAAATACTCGCATACCCCTTAGTGCCCTGTCTTCGAATCTGATGAGCTACGGAGTGATACATAATAGCAATGAAGCTCTTTATCCTATGCTCTATCCGGATTTGATGAATTCTGTGGATTTTAAGACAAGCTTGTTTCCTGTTAAAGTGAAGCGAGACAAGGATACGACGGAAATGACCTACTATGACTATTTGCTGAAAGAGCAGAAAAGACCGTGGTGGAGTTCTGTCATTGGAAAGACGATTGGCTCGATAGCCAGTCTGTTTGCTTCCGATAGCATTGCGAAACCATCAAAGGGGGTTAATCCGTTTAGGCTGACCAAGGTTCAGGCTGCGGTGGCAAGCGTCATCAACAGCAGGGTAGTGTGTGATGTTGACAACAAGTCGATGGTTATTTCCATTCTGGTGTCCGACCAGGATCCCGTTGTCTGTGCTACCATTGCCGATTCCGTGAAAGAGCGCCTGCAGCGGTTTATTACTGATTATCGCACAAGTAAGGTGCGTATTGATTTGGAGCACAATAAGAAACTTTTTGTTGAAGCCAAGCGCGAATATGACCGGGCAAGACAGCTCTATGCTTCGTTTACCGATTCCAACCAAGATATTATCCTTCAGAGTGTCCGCTCGAAACAGATAGAATTGGAAAACGAGATGCAGCTGAAGTTCAATGCTTACAATACGATAGCCGCCCAATTGGAAAATGCGAAGATGAAGGTGCAGGAAGAAACCCCTGCGTTTACTACCTTGCAAAGCGCTACCGTACCCCTGGCTCCATCCTCCCCAAGGAAACTACGTATTGTATTTGTATTCCTCTTTATGGCATTCTTGGGAACGACGGCGTGGGCGTTTTATAAAGACGGATTGCTGAAATCGTTGTTAGGCCTCTCGTAGGCATATACGACAAACAAAGAAACTGATAGGAAGGCTATGCATGAAGCATGTATGGTCTTCTTTTGTTTTTATATATAAAACTTAGAATGCTATTATTTGTTAATTACAATGAATTTGCCAAAGATAATTAACTTAATTAGTTGCGGATTTTAAGAATTGCTGTATCTTTGCAGCCATGAAGAAAAGTACGATTTGGCTCATAGCTATAGTAATGGGATTTTCCTTCCTTGGACTCCTTTATCTTCAGCTTTCGTATATCGAGCAGATGGCGAAGATGAAGAAGGAACAGTTCGATGAGTCGGTGAACCGTAGCCTTTATCAGGCTTCGCACAACTTAGAGATGAACGAGACCCGACGCTACCTCGAAAAAGACATTAACGAGACTGAGCGTCGAGCTTTCAGGCAGGATTCCATCATGGCACGTTCCGGACGTTTGAACGATGTGATACAGCATACACACCAGTATTCGGTGGCAGGAAAAGATGGTACCGTCTACTCTTCATTTGAGTTGAAGACCATCACCACTAAGCCTTCTACCATTCCTAAGGCGATGATTTTGCGTTCTGACCGCAATTCCATTGACGAGGCCTCGAAGGCGCTGCAGGAGATAGTCCGCAACCGTTATGTCTACCAGAAGGCGCTGCTCGATGAAGTAGTCTATAGTATATTGTATCAGGCCAGTGAGAAGCCGCTCAAAGAGCGCGTTAACTTCAAGTTGCTCGATCAGGAAATCCGTACGCAGTTATTGAACAACGGTATCAATATTCCCTATCACCTTACTGTCTCTACTGCCGACGGACGTGAAGTGTATCGTTGTCCGGAGTATTCTGACGATGGGCTGCAATACAGCTACTCGCAAGTGCTGTTCCAGAACGACCCCTCGTCGAAGATGGGAGTAGTGAAGATTCACTTCCCCGATATGAACAGCTATATCATGTCGAGTGTTCGGTTCATGATTCCAGCCATTGTCTTTACCGTCGTGCTGTTGCTGACGTTCATCTTTACGATTGTGGTAATTTTCCGTCAGAAAAGGTATACGGAAATTAAGAATGACTTTATCAACAACATGACGCATGAATTGAAGACACCTATCTCTAGCATTTCGCTGGCAGCTCAGATGCTGAACGATGATTCCGTTACCAAAAGTCCGCAGATGCAGAAACATCTGGGTGGTGTCATCAATGACGAGTCAAAACGCTTGCGTTTCTTGGTAGAAAAGGTTCTGCAGATGTCAATGTTCGACCGCCAGTCGGTGTCGTTCAAGAAAAAGGAGCTTGACCTGAATGAGCTCTTGGAGCAGATAGCAAGCACCTTCTCCTTGCGTGTAGAGCATACCGGTGGTAAAATCTATACTGAGATTGAAGCCGTTGATTCAGCCATATACGTTGATGAGGTACACTTCCAGAATGCCATTACCAATCTGATGGATAATGCCGTGAAGTATCGTAAGCCGGAAGAACCATTAGACCTTTATATCAAGACATGGAACGATAAGGACAGGCTGTGCTTCAGTATCCGTGACAATGGTCTGGGCATCAAGAAGGAGAACGTCAAGAAGATTTTTGATAAGTTCTATCGTGTACATACCGGTAATGTTCACGACGTGAAAGGCTTCGGACTCGGTTTAGCTTATGTGAAGAAGATTATCAATCTGCATGAAGGCGAGATTAAGTGTGAAAGCGAGCTGGGCAAGGGTACGAAGTTTACGATAAGCCTTCCCATATTAAGAGAAACAACCGAATAGTAACAAACATAGTATTAACATAAAAACAAGAAAGATTATGGACGACAAATTGAAGATTCTTCTTTGTGAAGACGACGAGAACCTGGGTATGCTGCTTCGTGAGTATCTGGCCGCTAAGGGTTATGAGGCAGAATTGTGTGCTGATGGCGATGCCGGATTCAAGGCTTTCCTGAAGACTAAGTTCGATATCTGTGTGCTGGACGTGATGATGCCTAAGAAGGACGGTTTTACTCTCGCACAGGAAATCCGTCAGGCTAATGCCGAGATCCCCATCATCTTCCTGACCGCTAAGACGCTGAAGGAGGATATCCTGGAGGGATTCAAGCTTGGTGCCGATGACTATATTACTAAACCCTTCTCCATGGAGGAGCTGGTGTTCCGTATTGAGGCCATCCTGCGTCGTGTGCGTGGTAAGAAGAACAAGGAGTCAACACTCTACCACATTGGCAGCTTCACTTTCGACACCCAGAAGCAGTTGCTCTCTATCGGTGACAAGCAGACTAAGTTGACAACAAAGGAGAACGAGCTCCTGGCGCTCCTTTGTTCGCATGCCAACGAGATTCTGCAGCGTGACTTCGCCCTGAAGACCATCTGGATTGATGACAACTATTTCAATGCCCGCTCAATGGATGTGTATATCACCAAGCTGCGTAAGCACTTGAAGGAAGACCCGCAGATTGAGATTATCAATATCCACGGCAAGGGCTACAAGTTGATTACTCCCGATGAAGAGTAAAATGAAACAATACGGAGGATTGGCGCTGATGTTCATCGGCGCCATCCTTTTAGTTGTCTGTTATCTGGCTCATTGGCAGTCGAATGCAGAATTACTTATAGGTTTGGCGCTTGTCGTGATAGGTTATGCTTTTAACATCTGGCTGCAAAAGCATAACGAAAAATACTAAGCCATCGGCGTCATAGTAGGGGGATTTGAGTTAAAAACGGTTAAAGTATACATGAATTTTAAACATCAAACCTCATATCTCAAATAAAATCAGTACCTTTGCACCCGCTTTTTAAGCAAATAGTGTGTTTTATTAATTATTTAACGTAGTATGAATCAATACGAAACCGTTTTCATTTTAACTCCCGTTTTGTCTGATGAACAGATGAAGGAAACGGCCGCAAAATTCAAGAAGGTCCTCACCGATAAGGGTGCAGAGATTCTCAACGAAGAGGCCTGGGGATTGAAGAAGATGGCTTATGCTATTCAGAAGAAGTCTACAGGTTTCTACTGCCTGATAGAGTTCAAGGCTGAGCCAGAAGTGATTAAGACATTGGAAACTGCCTATCGTCGTGACGAGAAGGTGATTCGTTTCCAGACAGTTAAACTTGACAAGTATGCTGCAGAGTACGCTGAGAAGCGTCGCAACAAGCTTGGCGCAAAGACAGAGGAGGCTTAAACTATGGCAGAACAGAGTGAAATCCGTTATTTGAATGCTCCTTCTATCGATACCAAGAAGAAGAAGTATTGCCGTTTCAAGAAGAGCGGTATCAAGTACATTGATTATAAGGATCCCGAGTTCCTGAAGAAGTTCCTGAACGAGCAGGGTAAGATTCTTCCCCGCCGCATTACAGGTACCTCTCTGAAGTATCAGCGCCGCGTGGCTCAGGCCGTTAAGCGCGCTCGCCAGATTGCGCTGCTGCCTTACGTAACTGACATGATGAAGTAAACTGAAGGAGGACGCAAGAATGGAAATTATACTGAAAGAAGATATTATCGGTCTGGGATATAAGAACGATATCGTAAACGTAAAGTCTGGTTATGGCCGTAACTACCTGATTCCTCAGGGTAAGGGTGTTATTGCTTCTCCTTCTGCCAAGAAGATTCTTGCAGAGAATCTGAAGCAGCAGGCTCACAAGCTTGCCGCTCAGAAGGCTGCTGCCGAGGAGAAGGCTGCCGTACTCAATGGTGTTGCTCTTGAGATTGCTGCTAAGGTAAGCGTTACTGGTCAGCTCTACGGTTCTGTAGGTGCTGCTCAGGTTGCTGAGGAACTGGCTAAGCTTGGCAAGGAAGTTGATCGTAAGATCATTACCATGAAGGATGCCAAGAAGGTTGGTGACTACGTGGCTCTGGTTCACTTCCACAAGGAGGTTGTCGTTGAGATTCCCGTTAAGGTGGTTGCTGAGAACGCTGCCGAGCTGAAGGCTGCTGAAGAGGCTGAGAAGGCTCTCCGCGAGGCTCCCGTAGCTGTTGAGGCTCCTGCAGAAGAGGATGCCGAAGAGGCAGAGCTTGCTGCTGAGGAGGAAACTCCCGCTGCTGAGTAATTAAATTCAATCAAATAAATTATTAATTAACCCGCTGTAAGGCAGTTATTATTTATTAGAACATTAAAATCCCGGTGGCTTGCCACTGGGATTTTTCTTGTCTGTCGGGCTTACCTAACCTGACTGGTTGAAATCCAGTCGCAGTTGGGTATTTACCGCCAAGCAAAGCGAAAGACAAGTCGTTGCCAGGTCCCTGTTCCGGGGCGAGGAGGTGACAACAAAAAACCGCTGGACAAGTGTCCAGCGGCATTTCTTTTTGTTCGCTTCTGAATTACTCAGCAACAGCGGCAGAATCAACAACTGCAGCGCTATCAGCAACAACAGCAGAGTCTACAACCTCAGCAGCGCTGTCAACAACCTCCTCGATAGAGTCAGTGTCAACGGGAGCAGCCTGCTCAGTCTTGTTACCACAAGCAGCGAAAGATACTGCTACAACAGCGGCGAATGCAAATACCAATTTCTTCATTTTTTCTAAGCTTTTAAATCTGTAAAACAATCATTTGTTTATTAAAACGCTGCAAAGGTAGGCATTTTTTTGATATGACGTATCATTTTTTTTGTTTTTTTTTAGGTCATTTTTGTAACTTTTTCGCAATACGCTGAAAATCAGCACTTTGTGAAATGTTAAATAATGCAATTAAAAATGGTTCTGCTGATATTTTCAAAAAAAAGCCTAAATTACGAAAAAAAACAGTACCTTTGTGCGCGAAAACATTGACACCTTATTATATATATGATAGATACCTCTGCTTTTCAAGGCAAGAAAGCGGCATATTTCACGCTTGGCTGCAAACTAAATTTCTCCGAAACGTCTACTTTTGCCAAGATGCTTCAGGAGATGGGAGTTGTGACGGCCAAGAAAGACGAGCCTGCTGATATATGCCTGATCAATACTTGTTCGGTTACCGATGTTGCCGACCACAAATGCCGTCAGGCAATCCACCGCATGGTGCGCCAGCATCCGGGTGCCTTTGTAGTGGTTACTGGCTGCTATGCGCAGTTGGAAGCCGATACCGTGAGCAAGATTGATGGCGTTGATCTGGTATTAGGCTCCGATGAAAAGGCGAGTTTAATCCAGTTCCTTTCCGACGCATTTGTACGTAAGAGCAATGGCGAGTCATGCGTTCCCGAGGCTTATCGCCAGAAGACCAAAGATATTAAGAGCTTTGCCCCCTCATGTTCGCGAGGCAACCGTACCCGTTATTTCCTGAAGGTACAGGATGGCTGCGACTACTTCTGCACTTACTGCACCATTCCCTATGCCCGTGGCTTCAGCCGCAACCCTTCTATAGCTTCTTTGGTAGCGCAGGCAGAGGAGGCTGCTCGTGAAGGAGGAAAGGAGATTGTGCTGACGGGTGTGAACATAGGCGACTTCGGTAAGACTACTGGTGAGCACTTTCTTGATTTGGTAAAGGCCCTGGATAGTGTGGAGGGCATCAGCCGTTACCGTATCAGTTCGCTGGAACCCGACTTGCTAAGCGACGAGCTGATTGCCTACTGTGCCCAGAGCCGCGCATTCATGCCCCACTTCCATATCCCTTTGCAGAGCGGCAGCGATGAGGTACTGAAGCTGATGCACCGTCATTACAACCGTCAGCTTTTTGCCGACAAGATTCATCGTATCAAGGAACTGATGCCTGATGCCTTTATTGGTGTCGACGTGATGGTAGGCTGTCGTGGCGAGACGCCCGAGTGCTTCGAGGATACTTATGAGTTCCTTTGTGACCTGGATGTTACTCAGCTGCACGTGTTCCCTTATTCTGAACGTCCGGGCACCTCGGCGCTGAAAATCGACTATGTGGTCAACGACAAGGACAAGAAACAACGCTCCAAGCGTCTGCTGGAACTCTCAGACCAGAAGACAGAGGCATTCTACGCTCGACATATTGGTCAGGAGATGGAGGTACTCTTTGAGAAAGCTGTTCGCGGACGAGCCATGCATGGGTTTACTGCCAACTATATTCGTGCGGAACTGTCGCCTCAGGAGGCCAGCCTTGAGCTTGACAACCAGCTGGTGAGGGTAAGGCTTGGCGACTTCAACCGCGACAAAACGGCCTTATGCGCTACGCTAAAGTAAAACGAGCGCTACGCTAAGGAATAAGGTTACAGGAATACAGTATAAAGAATAAGGTATAAACGAGGAAAACAAGAGATATAAAAATGGCAAAGGTAGCAATAGTCATACTCAACTGGAACGGAGCCAAGATGCTTCGGCAGTATCTGCCCACCGTGCTGCGCTATAGCCGTGACGAGGCAGAAGTCTTTGTTGCTGACAACGCTTCAACCGACGATTCGCTGTCGTTGCTGCGTAGTGAGTTTCCCGAGGTGAGGCTTATTGTGCTCGATAGAAACTGGGGCTTTGCCGATGGATACAACAAGGCCCTTCAGCAAGTGGAGGCTGAGTACTATCTGCTGCTGAACAGCGACATTGAGGTAACTCCCCATTGGCTGACGCCCCTGCTGCAAACGATGGACACCCATCCGGAGGTGGCTGCCTGTCAGCCCAAGCTGCTTAGCATCTTCCAGCGCGACATCTTCGAATATGCTGGTGCCTGTGGCGGATTCCTCGACCGTTATGGCTATCCCTTCTGTCGCGGACGCCTCTTCGATACTGTAGAGCGCGACAATGGCCAGTACGACTCGCCTCAGGAGGTGCTTTGGGCCACAGGCGCTGCTTTGATGGTCCGCTCTGACGACTATTGGACAGCTGGCGGTCTCGATGGCCGTTTCTTTGCCCACAACGAGGAGATTGACCTTTGCTGGCGCCTCCGCATCCTCGGCAGGAAGATTCTTTGCATTCCCGAGTCAAAGGTCTATCACGTCGGGGGCGGCACCTTGCCGAAGTCGAACCCCATGAAGACGTTCCTCAATTTCCGCAACAACCTGACCATGCTTTACAAGTGTCTGCCCGAAGAGGAACTGGCTCACGTCATGCGCTGGCGCTGGTTCCTCGATTATCTTGCTGCCTGGGAGACTTTGATCCTGAACCGCAACTGGGGCGACTTCTGCGCCATCTACCGCGCCCGCCGTGCCTTCAAGAAGTGGCGCCACGACTTCGATGCCGATCGCCGTCAGATACAAGAAAGCCGCAAGGAAACAAAAATACCAGAGCAACGAACGTTCTCATTGCTCTGGCAATACTATGCCAAGGGTCGGAAACTGTATTCCCAACTGCCTTAGTCCTATTTCAGTTTCACAACTACAGGCTGCTCCACCTCGCGCTTCCATTCCTTCAGGAAGTTAAACCATTCGCTGGCAGAATGGTAGCCAAACGTTTCGTTGGCCGACGTGTAGATGACCTTGTAGTTCATGTGGCTGCCGTTGGTCTTCACCACAAACGCGTAATTGTCCTTGTTGGCTGTTTCCTCGCTGACGATGTACTGACGAGGAATGCATACACCCAGTCCCACCGTCTCGCGCTTCCACTTTACGGTGTCTGTCGACGGATAGTCCGTTCCCCAGCAGGCACGAAGGCCCTGCTTGTCGCTGAACTCCTCAGAACCCTTGACGTTGATGACGCCCGTCGAGAAACGGAAGTCGCTCACGTCCCTGTTGAAGAACACGTCCACATCGGTATCGCGATGGCCCGCATACTGCGTGTAGCGGATGGTCATGTTGACGGGAGCGTTGGCGGCATCGGCCTTCCATCCGCGGTCTACCAACTCGACGATGGTGCGCAGCGGTCCGTAGCTCACGACGCGCTGTGTGCGGCTCCTCACAGGGTCGATCATCGTAGGCTCCTTGCCGTCCCATCCGCGGAAGGCTCCCAATCCGAAGGTATTGCCCACCCACAGCACGTCGTCGCCGTAGCCCTCCTTCTTCTGCTGTTCAGAAGTGTAGAACTGCGTCTCCTGCAGCTCCAGCCGCTTTTGGAACTTACCATAGAGATCCAGCGTCTGGCGCTTGTCAAAGTAGATGCGGATGCCGTTCAGCTCGCTCTCGAAGTCCACGCCGTGGTGATGCTGCAGGTTGTAGGAGTTGGCACAGTCGCCACGGGCCGTGATACTCTCAATGAAATTGTTGTGGCGGTTCTTCTCCTTCACCTTGTCGTTGCGCATCAGCATCTCGGCATACACGCGGGCAGGGTAGGGACGAGGCTCGCCCTCCTGGTAGAGCGTCACCTGATAGTTCTTCGTCTCCTTGCTTCCCAGGTCGGCCAGGAAGCAGAGCTCGTCATACTGCTCGTCCTGGTCAAGGTCGTCCAGCTGGCAGGGAATCTCCTTGCCGTCTGCGGTGACAAGTGCCGATCGCACGTCGCCATACTGCTTCAGCTGCAGCACCACGGGCTGGTCTTGCCGTTGCTGTTTCATGGGGTTGCTCACGCTGACGGTTATCGTTTCTTGTGCCATCATCGTGACACAGACAGAGGCCAAAAAGGCTCCAACAATGATTCGTTTCATATCTTTTGCTTGTTTAGTAGTACACAAAAGTAGTGATTTTTAAATAAAAGTTTATCTTTTTTAGGTTAAAATTTGGATTTTACAATATTATTTAGTAATTTTGCACCATAATTTAATTAAAATTTACTGAAAATAGAGGTAAATGCGTAAGTTATATCTCCTGCTGCTGACCATCATGCTGGCCTGTATCGGCTGCGAATGGCATCTTAGTTCTTCCGACGACGAGTCGGAGGTGCAGGTCATTGTTGAGCGTTACGACCGCATAGAAAGCCTTTACCTCACTACGGGCGACTTTTCCGCCCTGCAGCAAATGAACACCGGTTATCCGCAGCAGACGCGTACATTAATAGAAGATGTGTTGCGCATAGGGCGCGTCAACGAGCCGGAAATCAACGTCAAGTTCCTCAATTTCTATCAGGACACCACCCTCCAGACACTTATTGCCTCTGCAGAACAGCAATATGCCAACATGGACGACATCAACCAGCAGTTGACCGATGCCTTCCAACGGCTGCGCGAAATGCTGCCCGACATAGAGATTCCCCAGGTATATGCCCAGATAGGTTCCCTCGACCAAAGCATCATCGTAGGCAACGGACAGCTGGGCATCTCGCTCGACAAGTACCTGGGGCGTGACTATCCCCTCTATCTGCGCCCGGAGTATGGCTACAGCGACGAGCAGCGCAGCGTGATGACCCGTCAGAACATCGTGCCCGACTGCATTGGTTTCTTCCTGCTCAGCCTCTATCCCATGCCTTCAGACCGTCAGTTGTCGCAGCTCGAGATCGACATGCATGTGGGAAAGGTGCAATGGGTAGTCAACCAGACACTTGACCGCCCATTCTTCAATACCCTTTACACGCGCAATGTTGGCCACTACATGAAGAACCACCCGAAGCTGACTGTCGACCAGATGCTCAAGAGCAACGACATGATTCAGTCCTCAGAGGTCAAGAATAGCTTCAAACAATAGCTTTGTAAATAAAACTACCAATAAAAACACTCCCTCTGAGCGCACAATCTGGAAGCGCAACTCAGAAAAGCAGCGCTCAAAAATAAAAAATCCCCACATATTCGACACCCCTCGGAGTTTACCCGGACTAAACTCTGCCTTTAACCTGCCCAAACTGTCAGTTTAGTCCGGGCAAACTCCCTGTCAAAAAGCCCCAATCTGCCGCCTTTTCCGTCCCTTTCTGCGCCCTCATTTCACCCTCATTTTCATAATCCCCACATAATCAATCACTTGCTAATAGCTCAAAACTCGCGTATTTCCCGCCCCATATCCATTCTCCATTCCCACGCTATTCTCCGAGCTCGGTTTGTTAAGAAAAATCAGAGCACATAAATACACAAAAAAGGCCGGGAACTGATGCTTCCGGCCTTCTTTATAGCGGGTTGTAATTGCTTACATACTGCTTAGGGCAGGGTCTTACTTACTGCTCAAGACAGGGTTTTACTTACTGCGCAGGGCAGCGATGCTTTCCTTGAGTGAGGCAATCTTTTCTTCGGAGTCGCTCTGCTTCTTGCGCTCCATAGCGACGACAGCCTCGGGGGCGTTCTGCACAAAGCGCTCGTTGGAGAGCTTCTTCTTGATGCCGGCAAGGAAGCCTTCGAGGTGCTGCAGCTGAGCCTCCATCTTCTGGATCTCGGCCTCGACGTCGATGAGGTTACCCAGGGGAACGGCAAACTCGTCGGTACCTACCATGAAGGCTGAGGCGGTGGCATCCTTCTCGCTGACGACGTTGATGGCGCTGAGGTTGGCCATTTTGGTGATGACGTCGTTGAAGTCGGCATAGTCGTTCTTGCCAACGGCCTGTAGCTCAAGCTGTTCCTTCGGGGCTATGTTCTTGGAAGAACGAACCATTCGCACTCCGGAGACAATCTGCTTGACGTTCTCAATGGCTGTGACGAGGGCCTGGTCCTCGGTGGAAAAGCCACCGAGCACAAGATTTTCGCGCATGATGCTCTCTCCGGGCTTGCGGTCGTAGATGTGCTGCCACAATTCCTCGGTAATGAAGGGCATGAAGGGGTGCAGCATCTTCAGCAGCGTCTCGAAGAATTCCAGCGTCTTGTCGTAGGTCTCGCGGTCGATAGGCTGTGCCTCGCCGTTGATGTAGGCGGGCTTCACCATCTCCAGATACCAGCTGGAGAACTCGTCCCAGAAGAGCTTGTAGACGGCCATGAGGGCCTCTGAGATGCGGTATTTCTTGAAGAGGTCGTCCACCTCAGCGTTGGTTTGCTTCAGCTTGGCTTCGAACCAGCGGACTGCAATCTTGTTGCCCGATGGAGATGCATCGGGAACAGCGGCGACCTTCCAGCCCTTGATCAGGCGGAAAGCGTTCCAAATCTTGTTGTTGAAGTTACGTCCCTGTTCGCAGAGCGCCTCGTCGAAGAGGATGTCGTTGCCAGCAGGAGCAGAGAGCATCATGCCCATGCGTACACCGTCGGCACCGAACTTCTCGATGAGCTCGATGGGGTCGGGGCTGTTGCCTAACGACTTAGACATCTTGCGACCGAGCTTGTCGCGGACAATACCCGTGAAGTAAACGTTCTTGAAGGGCATGTCGCCAATGTACTCGTAGCCAGCCATAATCATGCGGGCCACCCAGAAGAAGATGATGTCGGGACCGGTTACCAAGTCGCTGGTGGGGTAGTAGTACTTGATCTCCTCGTTGCCAGGATTGTTGATACCGTCGAACAGGGAGATAGGCCAGAGCCAAGAGCTGAACCAGGTGTCGAGGGCATCCTCGTCCTGACGCAGGTCGCTGAGCTGGAGGCTGGCGTTGCCGCTCTTCTTGCGGGCCAGTTCGAGGGCCTTTTCGGGAGTTTCGGCAACGACGAAGTTCTCGCCCGACGGAGAAGCGTCGGGAACGGTGGCGGGGGCTTCTGAGGCAACTGAGGGAACGGTGGCTGACGTGGTGGCGGGAGCGGGGTAATAATAGGCCGGGATGCGGTGTCCCCACCACAGCTGGCGCGAGATGCACCAGTCCTGGATGTTCTCCAGCCAGTTCTTGTAAGTGTTCTTATACTTGGCGGGATAGAACTTCAGCTCGTCGTTCATCACGGGCGGCAGGGCAATGTCGGCAAAGTGCTTCATCGACAGGAACCACTGCATGGAGAGACGCGGCTCGATGGCGGTGTCAGGGTTACGCTCCGAGTAGCCCACCTTATTAGTATAGTCCTCCACCTTCTCCATCAGCTTGGCCTCATGCAGGTCGATGGCTATCTGACGGCGGCAGTCCATACGGTCCATGCCGACGTAGATGGGCGACTGGTCGCTGATGGTGCCGTCGGGGTTGAAGATGTCGATGGTCTCCAGGTTGTGGGTCTTGCCCAGCATGTAGTCGTTGGTATCGTGGGCAGGTGTTACCTTCAAGCAGCCCGTACCGAACTCGATGTCCACATAGCGGTCTTCGATGACGGGGATGACGCGGTTCACCAGCGGCACGATAACCTTGCGGCCCTTCAGCCACTGGTTCTTCGGGTCTTTGGGGTTGATACACATGGCGGTATCGCCCATGATGGTTTCGGGACGGGTGGTGGCCACAACGGCGTAGTAGCCGCGGTCGTCCTTGTGGATGATGTTACCCTCGGCTTCTAGTTTCTCTAGTCCTTCTAGTTCTGCTAGATCGGCTACGTAATATTTAAGGTGGAACAGGTGGCTTTGCTCCTCACGGTAGATTACTTCCTCGGTAGAAAGGGCGGTCAAAGCCTTGGGGTCCCAGTTCACCATACGCAAGCCGCGATAGATGAGTCCCTTGTTATAGAGGTCGACAAACACCTTGATGACGCTCTCGGAGCGCTTCTCGTCCATAGTAAAGGCTGTGCGGTCCCAGTCGCAGGAAGCACCAAGACGGCGCAGCTGCTTGAGGATGATGCCTCCGTGCTCATGCGTCCAGTCCCAGGCGTGGCTAAGGAACTGCTCACGGTTCAGGTCATGCTTCTTGATGCCCTGCTCAGCCAACTTCTTTACCACTTTAGCCTCAGTAGCAATCGAGGCGTGGTCGGTGCCGGGCACCCAGAGCGCATTCTTGCCCTCCATACGGGCACGGCGCACCAGGATGTCCTGGATGGTGTTGTTCAGCATGTGTCCCATGTGGAGCACACCTGTCACGTTGGGTGGCGGAATAACGATGGTGTATGGTTCACGTCCATCGGGTTTACTACTGAAGAGCTTGTTGTCCAGCCAATACTGGTACCATTTTCCTTCGACCTCTTTCGGGTCGTATTTACTTGCTATTTCCATATACCTATTTCATAAAACGGGTGCAAAGTTACGATATTTTTTTTTATTTCTCACGAAAAGTCCACATTTTATTAGGAAATGCGACAAGATTTCCCCAAAAAGTTGGCAGAATCGAAAATAATGTTTACCTTTGCGGTGCTAAAACAGAACGTGACGAAAAGGAAAATGCATACAAGAGAGGAACAGATGAAGGCCTTTGGCAGGTTGCTGGACGTGCTCGACCAACTGCGCGAAAAGTGCCCGTGGGACAAAAAACAGACCAACGAGAGCCTGAGGCCAAACACGATAGAAGAGACTTACGAGCTGTGTGATGCGCTGATGCGCAACGACCGTAAGAACATCTGCAAGGAGCTGGGCGACGTGCTGATGCATGTGATGTTCTATGCCAAGATCGGATCGGAAACCGGTGACTTCGATATGGCCGACGTGTGCGATATGCAGGCTGACAAGCTGATATTCCGCCATCCGCATATATACCATCCCTCGCAGGTGGGGGCCAAGGAACCCAAGCCGCTGCCCTACGTTCCTGAGGAAGAAGCTGCCAAGGAAGAAAATCGTGAGTTTGCCGATGCCAAGACTTCGGAGCAGGTGCTTCAGAACTGGGAGCAGATCAAGCTCAAGGAGAAAGACGGCAACAAGACGGTGCTGAGCGGTGTGCCCGCAGCATTGCCTTCGCTCATCAAGGCCTATCGCATACAGGACAAGGCGCGGAATGTGGGATTTGACTGGGAGAAGAAGGAAGACGTGTGGGCTAAGGTTCGCGAGGAGATGGACGAGCTTGAGGCGGAGTTGCGCAAGGAGGATAAGGAGAAGTCTACCAGCGAGTTAGGCGATTTCCTTTTTGCAACCATTAATGCTGCCCGACTCTACAAACTGAATCCTGAGAACGCCTTGGAGCGTACGAACCAGAAGTTTATTTCACGCTTTAACTATATTGAGCAACACAGTATCCGTGCAGGCAAGCCATTGACGGAAATGACCTTGGAGGAGATGGATGCCCTGTGGGAAGAAGCCAAGCAACAGGAGAAAACTCAGAAAGACAACGACTAAGTAAAAAAGTGAAAGATATGAAAACAATTCAAACGATGATGATGCTGGCTGCCGCATCAATGGTTATCGGCAGTTGCGGGAAAAAGGGTTCCCAGCAGACAGCGGCAACAGAGCCCGATACGACGGCTGTTGTAATGACTAATCGTGATTCAACACTTTATGGTATCTGTGGCGATGGTTCGGCCATGAACACCTTACAGTTAATCACCGATGTGGGCGACACCATAACCCTCAGCGTTGCCGAGGCCAATGAAAAGGGGCTTTGCTTCGGTGGTTTCCAGACAGGCGACCGTATGGCAGTAATGCTCAAAGCCAAGACTAAGGGCGTGGCCCGTCAGGTCATCAATCAGTCGGCATTGTTGGGCGACTGGGTAATGCCTAACCCCCTGGACGGTAGTGCTGAAATGGGCATCCGTATCAAGGAGGGCGGTATTGCCGAGAGTATTGACCAGCCTTCTCTGACCTATCGTTCCTGGCGTTTGTATAACGGAAAACTCGAGATGGTGGCCATCCGCGAGGGTGGTGGCGACGAGGTGGAAACCACGTTGTATGATATTGTTTCCATCGGTCCCGATACCTTAATTATCAAGGATAGCGAGGAGACTTTCGAGTACAGCCGCTTCAAGGAGCAAAAGCATAGAATAGAAATAGAACTCGAGGAGGCCTCCGAGGACGATTACAAAATCTAAGCATTAGCGTTGGAGCCATTCAGAGTACATATCTTAGGGTGTGGTAGCGCGCTGCCCACCCTTCGCCATTATCCTTCGGCACAGGTGGTCGAAGTGCGTGAGAAACTGTTCATGGTCGACTGTGGCGAGGGCGTGCAGATGCAGTTGCGTCGATGCCGTGTGCGCTTCACCAAGGTGGGTCATGTGTTCATCTCCCATCTTCACGGCGACCATTGCTTCGGGCTTATCGGCATGATCTCCACTTTTGGACTGCTGGGTCGTACTGCCAAACTCCATATTCACGCCAACGAATTGTTGGGGGATATGCTGCAGCGCCAGATGGAGCTTTTCTGCAGGGATTTGGGCTATGAGGTGGTGTTCCATCCTATTGATGCTTCAAAGCATGAGATCGTCTACGAAGACCGTTCGTTGACCGTAGAGACCATTCCCCTGATGCATCGTCTGCCTACCTGCGGCTTCCTGTTCCGTGAAAAGCCTTCGCTGCCTCATATCCGTCGCGACATGATTGACTTCTACGGTATTCCCACGTCGCAGCTTCTGAATATCAAGAACGGTGCCGACTGGACAATGGACGACGGTACGGTCATTCCCAACGAACGTCTGGTTTCCCCAGCAGACCCTCCCAGGGCCTATGCCTATTGTAGCGACACCCGCTACATGCCTGAGCTGTACAAACAGCTGAATGGCGTAACGACACTTTACCACGAAAGCACCTACGGCGAGGACAATCTGGCGATGGCACAGAAGTATAATCACTCTACAGCCCGCGAGGCCGCTTTGGTAGCCCGCGATGCCGGGGTCAGACAGTTGGTGCTGGGCCATTACAGTTCCCGTTACGAGAACGAGCAAGTGCTGTTGGACGAAGCCCGAGAGGTGTTCGAAAACGTACGCCTTTCTAATGAGTTAGATGTCATAGATGTATGATTTTTGATGCCTAAGTCGTGCTTTTTTCGCCTTTTTGGGGGCTTTTTTATGCAGTTTTCCTCTTTTTTTGCACAAAAACTTGCAGGAAAACAACTTTTTGCTTATCTTTGTGACCAACATAAGCATAAATTTATGAAATCAACCGTAAGGCTATTTCTGGTACAGTTCTTGCTGGCAATGGTGCTTCCTTCCGCGGCTTACGTGGAAGAGGATAGGGTTTTCCGCCCTTTGACGGCATCAAGCGGCCTTGCCGACAACTCTGCTCAGACCCTGAAATGCACACGTACGGGACGTATGACCATCACGACCATCGGTGATGTCAACTTCTATGATGGTGCCAGCTTCACACATATAAGTGGTGATGAAGAAAAGAAGTACAAGATAGAGGACTATAAAGGTCATTATCACCTTTATTACGACAACGACCACCACCTGTGGCTGAAGAACAAACATTACGTTTCGTGCGTGGATTTAACAACCGAGAGTTATATCCAGGCTGACAGCATCTTCAAGAATTACGGTGCCACGTCGCAGATAAACGATATGTTTGTTGATACGAACGGCGACTTGTGGCTTTGCGAGAACAACTGTATCTTCAGCAAGAAGTACCGCAAGAAGATTGCCCTGCAAAAGGGGCTGAACCTTCAGGATGTGGAGGTATACGACAATAAACAACTCCTGCTTGTCTATGACAACGGCCTGCTTATCGGTTACGACGTGAATACAGGCAAAAGGCTGTACCAGAGTTACGCCTACAGCCCTGAGGATGCCGAGCTTTATAGCCACTCGGGGGTGATGCTTATCTATGAAGATGGCGTCTTCATGATTCGCAACGGCGAGGAAGGAGCCATTCTCGTCCACTTCGATGTGAATACCAGAAAGTGGTCGGAAGTGATGCGCACAGAATACCACATGAACAATATGGTGGTCCATGAAGGTAAGCTCTACATTGCTTCCTCATGGGGATATTTCACCTATTATCTTGCAACGGGTGAATTCAAGCACTACAAGACGCTGAGACTGACCAATGGCAGGGAGCTGCAGACAGACATCAACGCCATTGAGTTTGACTTGCAGGGAGGAATGTGGATAGGTACCGAGCAGCGCGGCCTGCTCTATGCACGTCCTGCCAACGCCCCCTTTACGGTGCTTAACTGGGACAATCCCAAGGCGCTCGAATACTGGGAGATGATGGAGAACCTCAAGGGTATCAGCGAGTTCCGTGGCAAGAAGGCCAACGTCATGTTCGTCGACAGTCGCCATTGGACGTGGGTGGGAACTCCCAATGGACTTTACCTCTATACCACACCGCAGGCTGAACCTACAGTTTACGGACGCAAGAACGGACTGCTCAATAGCGTGATCCACTCTATTATAGAGGACGACCTCAACAACATTTGGGTGAGCACCAGCTATGGTATTGCCTGTGTAAAGATTGATGAAGGAAATGTGAAGCAGCTGTTCTGTTTCAGCGATATTGACAACGTCCCCAACGAAACGTTCATCAACGCCAAGGCCATTAAGCTGCCTAATGGCGAGATTGTCATGCAGGCGCTCGACCACGTTATTTCCTTCCAGCCCCGCGACTTCAGGTCGTTGCTTAACCAGCCGCCCTATCAGATGCATCCGAAGCTGACCAAGCTGCTGGTCAACGGCATTGAGGTGAGAGCGGGCAGTAAGGTCAATGGAGTGGTTGTCCTCGACAAGGCCATTACGCGTACGAAGGAAATCAACCTTAACTACGACCAGAACTCTATTGCGCTGACGTTCTCGGCCTTGAACTTTGCTCGTCCGCTGCAGACTTACTACAGGGTGCGTATCAAGGAAATCAACAAGAACTGGATGGAATACTCCTACTTCCAGGGTGGCGGACTGGTCGACGCCCGAGGACTGCTGCACCTGCCGATGGTTGGCCTGCAGCCCGGTTCCTACCATATCGAGGTGATGGCCTCCGTCGTTCCCGGACAGTATGTCGGCAAGGCCTACGAATGGGTGATCTACGTCAACCAGCCTTGGTGGCGCACTACGGGTATCATGCTCATTCTCGGACTGATTATCCTGGCGCTTGTTGCCCTCAACTTCATTGTCTACAACCGCAACACTCGTTTGAAGATGAAGCGCAACAATGAGGAGGGTGACTTGATACGCCGCATCAATTCGTTTGTCAATCGTTGCGACAGCTACAATAGCGAGAAGCTTTCTCCTTCGCAGGAAGAGATTTACGGCACCGAGAATGACTCCCAGAACGAGCTGAGCGAGAATTTCATCGAGCTGATGCTCAAGGTGCTGCCCTTCATACATGAGCGCAAGGACCGTTCATACACCATGCACATGCTGTCGCAGGCTACCGACATGGATGTTATTCACCTTTACGAACTCGTGTCGGAAGATATCCACAAGAGCCCGCGCCTGCTGGTGCGCTACATGCGCATCGACCAAGTTGCCGACCTGCTCAGAAACAGCGACAAGTCCATTGAGGACATTGCCGAGGAATGTGGCTTCGTATCGCCTAACTACATGATTGCCAAGTTCTATCATAAGTTCAAGATGACTCCGGAAGAATATAGGGAGCATCATGAACAGTAAAGCCTATTTCAGCACTACTTGTTGAAAGCCTACCAGTTTCCAGGTACGGTCGCTTATTCCCTTGTAATACACAAAGGCCTGATAGCTGTTCTCCGTCTCAAAGAAAGAGCCCTCCTCGGGCAGGATATGGGTGCGGCCTTTCTCGTCGCGCAGCAGGTACTGATAGGAGTAGTAGCCTTGCTTCTGGAGTATCTGTGCGTTGTAGCTCTGGTCCTGCTCGTCGTATTCCATTACGTAGTAGTCTTCGTCTTCCGTGGTCCACTTGCCTTCCACAATCACATCTTCCTTGTAGGGTCTGCCCGTCAGCAGCTTGTAGTTGACGTAGAGGTAGTCGCAGGTGCGGTCGTTCTCTATGTTGTCGCTGTTGCGCACGTAGAAGGCGCCGTTGGCATCCTGAAAGTACAGATAGCTGCGCCTCGGCTCGTTGGCAAAGGGATAGGCGTGGTAGTAGTGCCCGTCCCAACGCATCTTGTCGATACCCAGGGTGGGGTGGGTCACGTCCAGCGTCTCAAAGCGGTGGTACTCGTTGCCCGCATCAAATATCAGGCGGCGGTTGTGTTCCCATTGCAACCGGTTTTGCTGCACATAGTCGGGCTTCACGTTCCACTTCAGGTTGTCCTCGCGACCGTTCTGCATCACCACCGTCCGCAGCTGCTCCTCTACATTGGTCACGCTGATGCTGCCGTAGTTGACTGTCATCGATACCTGCTGATGGCTCACGTTGAAGTCCACGTCAGTATTCGTCGTGATGCTCAGCCCCACCGTCATCATCGGCTCTACCACGTAGAATTCGGCACAGAGCACCTCTGTATCCTCGTCCTCCTCGTCGTAGACATGCAGCTTATAGTTGCCGCTCATCTTTATCCTGCAACGGTCGTTGGGTATCTGCAGGCTGTAGTGCGTATACAGCACCGTCGTGTTCAGCGAGTTCTCATAGTCCTCGATAGGGTTGCCGTTGAACCCCACCAGCCAGTCGCTCTCGAACACTCCCTCCGACGGCGACCAGTCGGCCTCACAGCGCTCGAGCTTGTATATATATCTATGGTACGCGTGCGAGAGCTCGTCGAAACCTATGTTCAGCACATCGCCAGCGCCCAGCTTCATAACCGGCAGCGACAGCCAGTCGTCGTTCACCACCACCTGCAGCGTCTTTACCTGTGGGGAGTACACCACACTACGAGCCTCGGCCTGCAATGCAGACAGGCACGTCAGCACCATCATCAGTTTCCTTATTCCTCGCATTTCGTCTCTTCTTTTTCAGGCTGCAAAAATACGAAGAATTATTGAACAAAGCAAGAAAAAGAAGTTACGAGAAGTTAAGACTGGCAAAATCTTACAATCTTACAATCTTACAGTCTTACAGCTGACAGTTAGAAAATAGCACCAATATGTTTATGGAAGTAGAAGATAGTTGTATAGAATAGTAATGATTAATAGTAATTAATAAATAATTCAACTTTCTCAAGTTGTAGGAGTTAAGGAGTTAAAGGAGTTAAGGAGTTAAGACAATACCCACAACGCTGAAAAACTCCTGGAGAATGAGGAGAAGCAAGACAAACGTCTTAACTCCTTAACTCCATAACTCCTTAACTCCAAAAGAGTTGAGCGAATGCGAAACTTAAATAAATAATTAATAGTAATTAATAAATAATTAAAGTATAAATATACAATTTTAAATTTAAAACTATCATCAAATATATCTATCTTTTACCCTCCAGCTCTCCTTGCATAGTGCAAAATATAACTGTCAGCTGTAAGAACTGTAAGAAATGTCACCTGTGAATTATGAAATATATTTACAATGCAATAATACTGAATCCCCCGTGAATCCCCTCCAGGCAAACAATTGGCTTAGTCGGATTAAACTGGGAGTTTACCATAACTAAAGGGATAGTTTACCCGGAGTAAACTAAAATGCAGTATTTTTGTCGATTTTCGTGAGGTAAGTGCAAATAATAGATATGAAATATATTTACAAAGAAAAAACATTTCTTTTGCACAGTTCCCAAAAAGCGACGGCGGCAGCTGCTGCTACGTTGAGCGAATCTACGTGGTGAGACATGGGTATGCGAACTACATAGTCTGCGTTTTGGATGGTAGAGTGGGGCAGTCCGTCGCCCTCGGTGCCCATAATGATGGCAAGGCGCGGAATGGTCTTCAGCACGGGGTCGTCGAGGGATATACTGTCGTCGCTGAGGGCCATAGCGGCGGTTTGGAAGCCCAGGGCGTTGAGCTGCTGTTGGTAGTCGCAAGCGTTGTCTGAAGCATTGTCTATGGCGTTGTCGGGTGCGTCGAGCCACGTCCAGGGCACGAGAAAGACGCTGCCCATCGACACGCGGACGGCACGGCGGTTCAGGGGGTCGCACGAGTTGCGGGTAAGTAGCACGGCATCGATGCCCAGGGCGGCTGCCGAGCGGAAGATGGCTCCGATGTTGGTAGTGTCTACCACCCCGTCGATGACCACCACGCGGCGGGCCTGGGCGGTAACCTCGGCCACAGAGCGCTCCTGAGGACGGCGCATGGCGCAGAGCACACCCCGCGTCAAAGTGTAGCCTGTGAGCTGTTCCAGCAGCTTGCGGTCGCCGGTATAGACGGGAATCTCGGGGCAGCGGGCAATAATCTCGCGGGCATCGCCTTCAATATGGCGCCGTTCGCAGAGCAGGGCGGTGGGCTCGTAGCCTGCATCGAGAGCCACGTGGATGACCTTGGGGCTCTCGGCAATAAAGATGCCCTGTCCGGGCTCCAGACGGTTGCGCAGCTGTGCCTCGGTAAGGCGGCTGAAAACGTCGATGCCAGGCGCATCGAGCGAGGTGATGGTGATGATATTGGCCATTTTTGATGGCAAAGTTACGAAAAAATGAGGAAATTCCTTTGTTTTGCGCCCAACTTTTCGTATCTTTGCCCTGAAAATAGCAAAACCCTAAAACTTTTTGATGATGAACAACACTCCAACTCCCCACATCGGGGCAAAGAAAGGCGATATCGCCAAGACAGTAATCATGGCAGGCGACCCGTTGCGTGCCAAGTTTATGGCTGAAAACTTCCTGGAGAATCCCGTACAGTTTAATAATGTACGCGGGATGTTAGGATTTACCGGCACCTACAAGGGCAAGCCCGTCAGCGTGATGGGTCACGGCATGGGCATTCCCTCTATCGGCATCTATACCTACGAGCTCTACAACTTCTACGACGTGGAAACCATTATCCGCGTGGGCTCTGCCGGTTCGATGAATGCCGACCTGCACGTGGGCGACCTGTGCATAGCTATGGGCGCCTGCACCAACTCCAACTACGGTGCGCAGTATGAGCTGCCTGGCACGTTCTCGCCCATAGCCGACTTCGACCTGCTGCGCGGAGCTGCCGATGCCTGCGAGAAGATGGGCTACAACTACAAGGTGGGCAACGTGCTGTCGTCGGACACCTTCTACTCAGACAATCCCCACAACGACCAATGGATGAAGATGGGCGTGCTGGCCGTCGAGATGGAGGCTTCGGCGCTGTATATGAACGCTGCACGTGCTGGCAAGCGTGCGCTGGTGATACTGACCATCAGCGACCACCTGATAACGGGTGAGGCCACTACGGCGGAGGAGCGGCAGACTACTTTTACACACATGATGGATGTAGCGTTTACGTTGATTTAAAGAAGTTAGGAAGTGGCAACAGTTGACGATAAGAAAGTGATATTCTCGATGGTTGGTGTGAGTAAGACCATCCAGCAGAATCAGAAACAGATATTGAAGAACATCTACCTCTCGTTCTTCTACGGGGCGAAGATTGGTATCATCGGTTTGAATGGTGCAGGTAAGTCGACGCTGATGAAGATTATCGCGGGCCTTGAGCAGCAATACCAGGGACAGGTGGTGTGGAGCCCGGGCTACTCGGTGGGCTACCTGCCGCAGGACCCTCCGCTGGACGAGACGAAGACGGTGAAGGAGAATGTTCAGGAGGGCGTGCAGCACGTGTACGACGCGCTGAAGGAATACGACGACATCAATGTGAAATTCGGTTTACCCGAATTTTATGAAGACCCCGACAAGATGGACAAGCTGATGCAGCGCCAGGCTGAGCTGCAGGACATTATCGACGCTACCGACGCGTGGAACATGGACTCGAAGCTCGACCGTGCTATGGCGGCGCTGAACTGTCCGCCGGGCGACTGGCCTGTGACGAACCTCAGCGGTGGTGAGCGCCGTCGTGTGGCCTTGTGCCGCCTGCTCCTACAAAAACCCGACGTGCTGCTGCTCGACGAGCCGACCAACCACCTGGATGCCGAGTCGATAGACTGGCTGGAACAGCACCTGCAGCAATATGAGGGAACGGTCATTGCCGTGACCCACGACCGCTACTTCCTCGACGATGTGGCAGAGTGGATACTGGAGCTCGACCGCGGCGAGGGTATCCCCTGGAAGGGCAACTACTCAAGCTGGCTGGAGCAGAAGAGCCAGCGGCTGGCACAGGAGGAAAAGCAGGCCTCGAAGCGCCGCAAGACGCTGGAGCGCGAGCTGGAGTGGGTGAGGATGGCGCCCAAAGCCCGTCATGCAAAGGGAAAAGCCCGTCTGAACTCCTACGAGACCATGCTCAACGAGGAGCAGAAGCAGAAGGAGGAGAAGCTGGAAATCTTTATCCCCAACGGTCCGCGACTGGGCAACAAGGTGATAGAGGCCGAGCACGTGGCCAAGGCCTATGGCGACAAAGTGCTGTTCAACGACCTGAACTTCAACCTGCCGCCCAACGGCATTGTGGGCGTGATAGGCCCCAACGGAGCCGGCAAGACCACGCTCTTCCGCCTGATTATGGGACTTGAGCAGGCCGACAAGGGCACGTTCAGCGTAGGCGAAACGGTGAAGCTCAGCTACGTTGACCAGCAGCATAAGGACATAGATCCTGAGAAGAGCGTCTATCAGGTGGTGAGCCAAGGCAACGAGACCATCCGCATGGGAGGCAAGGACGTGAACGTGCGCGCCTACCTGAGCCGCTTCAACTTCAGCGGTGCCGATCAGGAGAAGAAATGTGGCGTGCTCTCGGGTGGTGAGCGCAACCGCTTGCACCTTGCTATCGCCCTGAAACAGGAGGGTAATGTATTACTTTTAGATGAGCCTACTAATGATATAGATGTCAATACGTTACGGGCGTTGGAGGAAGGTTTGGAAGCCTTTGCCGGATGTGCTGTAGTCATCAGTCACGACCGTTGGTTCCTCGACCGTATCTGTACGCATATCCTGGCCTTCGAAGGCGCTATGGGTGCTGGCGACGGCAGCGTGTTCTACTTCGAGGGCAACTACTCGGAGTATGAGGCCAATAAAGCACAACGCTTGGGTCTCGATGAACCTAAGCGTGCGCGGTATAGGAAATTGATGGAGGAATAGTCTTTATTTCAGCGTCAGCACGACGATGGACTTAGCCGGCAGCTGAACGGTGAGCACACCCTTCTTCAGCTTGGCATCCTTGAAGTCGGCAGGCTGTACCTTCGTAGGATGCTGGAAATCATTGAAGTCGGCCACGTTCTTAGCAGTAAGGATGTGGCCGCTTACTGTCTTGGCCTGATAGCCGTCGATGTTGAACTCCAGCGTCTGCGCCTTGTCGAGCGACACGTTGGTCAGGGCGAGGACGAGACTGCCGTCGACAGTCTTGGCAGCCGAAGCCGAGAGCATGGGGCAGGGACGGTAGCCGGCATCTTTGGCATCGGCCTTCTCCTTGAAGTAGGCCTTGCTCACCTGAATGGTTTCCGTAGGCAGGTCGACGGGCAGGTAGGTGGCCTCCTGGAACGGCGTGTACATCTGGAATACGTGGTAGGTAGGCGTGAGCACCATGTGGCCGGTACCCTCCTGGTCGGTAAGGATCATCGACTGCAGCACGTTGACGACCTGGGCGATGTTGGCCATCTTTACGCGGTCAGTATATTTGTGGAAGACGTTGAGCGAGAGAGCTGCCACAAAGGCGTCGCGCAGGGCGTTCTGCTGATAGAGGTGGCCGCTGATGGTGCCGGGCTCCTCGTCCCACCAAGTGCCCCATTCGTCGACGAGCAGGCCGATGGTGTTCTTCGGGTCTTTCTCGTCCATGATGGCCTTGTGCTTCTGGATAACCTCCTCAATCTCCAGACATTTGCCTAAAGCCCAGTAGTATTGGTCGTTGTCGAACTTCGTGGCCGAGCCCTTGGAACCTTCCCAGCCCGAGCAAGTATAATAATGTAGGGACACACCCTGCATGCGGTTGCCGATCTTGTCCATCAGCACCTCTGTCCACTTGTAGTCGTAATCGGAAGCACCGCTGCCGATACGATAGAGCTTGTTGCCCGTATAGTCGCGCAGGTAGGTGTTGAACTTGCGGTATTCGTCGCTGTAATACTCCGGAGTCATGTTGCCGCCGCAGCCCCAGGCCTCGTTGCCAATGCCGAAGTACTTCACCTTCCACGCCTTCTCGCGGCCGTTCTGACGACGCAGGCGTGCCATCGGCGTATCGCCGTCGCTGGTCATGTACTCCACCCATTGAGCCATCTCTTTCACCGTGCCCGAGCCTACGTTGCCGCTGATATATGGCTCGCAGCCGAGCATCTCGCAGAGGTTGAGGAACTCATGGGTACCGAACGAGTTGTCCTCGATGGTGCCGCCCCAGTTGTTGTTGCGCAGCGAGGGACGCTGGTCTTTCGGGCCGATGCCGTCCATCCAATGGTAGTCGTCGGCAAAACAGCCGCCCGGCCAGCGCAGCACGGGCACCTTCAGCGCCTTCAGCGCCTCGAACACATCCTTGCGATAGCCGTTTATGTTGGGAATTGGCGAGTTCTCGCCCACCCACAGGCCGCCGTAGATGCAGGAGCCGAGGTGCTCGGAGAACTGTCCGTAGATTTCGCGGTTAATCTTGGCACCCGCCTTGTCGGCATGGATGGTGCCCTTCACAGGTTCGGCAGCCGTTGCTCCACAAGCAAACGACAGGGCAATGGCCGTAGTAAAAAGTAGTCTTTTCATTACATGAATTGGTTTTAGGGTTAAGTTTTGAGTGCAAATATACGAAGAAATTGCATCAGAACCAAAGAAAGACGGCAGGAAGTGCTCATATTTCGCTAAAAATGAGTAATTTTGCACGCGATTAACGAAGAAAGCGAACGTGAAGAGATATATTCTGCTCTTATTTTTGGCTGTTTTAGTCCTGCCGATAGGTGCCCAGCAGGTTATCCGCGGTGTCATTACCGATGCGGAGACCGGCGAGGGTATTGCCTATGCCAGCGTGGTTTATGCCGGCCGTAAGGGTTCGGCGGTGGCCGATGCCCAGGGACGCTTCTCGATTGCCCGTCGCCAGAGCGGCAGCCTGTCGTTCAGCGCCGTAGGCTACAAGAAGCAAAGCATGAAGCTCAGCGACATGGGCGACCAGGCGATAACCGTAAAGCTGAATCCCGACAAGCGTATGCTCGCGGAAGTAAAGGTAGGCAAGAAACGCAGCCGCTACAGTAGGAAAGGCAATCCCGCCGTGGAGCTAATGCGCAAGGTGGTGGCTGCCAAGCGGAAGACCGACTTGTCGGTGAACGACTACTACCAGTATACCAAGTATGAGAAGATAACGCTGGCCATGAACGACGCCACGCCGGAAATGATGGCCAAGAAACCCTTCAGCAGTTTCCCCTGGCTGAAAGACCAGGTGGAGCCTAATGTGTTGACAGGAAAACCCTCGCTGCCGATATCAGTCGACGAAACGGTGTCTCAGCAAGTGTACCGCCGTGAACCCCGTCAGCAGAAGACCATTATCAAAGGACAGCGCTCGAAGGGTATCAACGACTTCTTCCAGACGGGCGATATCATCAATACCGTGGTGAAGGACGTGTTTACCGACGTAGACCTCTATGAAGACCATATCCGACTGTTGCAGTTCCCCTTCATATCGCCTATCTCCGAACAGGGCATCGGCTTCTACCGCTATTATATAGAGGACACGCTGGCCGTGGAAGGTGACCAATGCATACACCTGCACTTCCTGCCCAACAACCAGCACGACAGGGGATTCCGTGGCGACCTCTATATCCTGAACGACACCACATGGCACGTGCGCCGCTGCGAGCTCACCATCCCGAAGATGAGCAACGTGAACTTCGTGGAGAACATGCAGGTGAAGCAGGACTTCCAGCGGATGCCCGACGGACAATGGGTATTGACGCTCGACGACATGGCGGTGGAACTGAAGCTATACGACTTCATTCCTACTACGGGCGTGGTGACAAGAACCACCCGGTTGTCGGACTACTCGTTCGACCCCATTCCCGCTAACCTGTTCAAGGGAGCCAGGAACGAACTGACCGAGGCCGACGCCCAGATGCGCGACACCACCTTCTGGAACAACTACCGTAAGGTGGAACTGACCAAGAGCGAGGAAAGGATGGACGACTTTATGGACGGTATCCAGCACATCAAGGGATTCAAGTTCGGCATGCTGGTGCTGAAAACCCTGCTGGAGAACTCGATAGAGACTGGTAAGCCCAACTATATCGACATCTGTCCGGTGAACACCATCGTCAGCCGAAACTTCATTGACGGATGGCGCACGCGACTGAGTCTGAAGACCACCGCCAACCTGAATCCTCACTTCTTCCTGGCCGGTTATTATGCCAGGGGTTTCAAGAGCAAGAACAACTACTATAGTGCCGAGGCCACCTATTCCATCAACCCCAAGAACTACCTGCCGCACGAGTTCCCCAGAAGAACCGTTACCGTGCAGGTGTCGAAAGATGTGTGCTCGCCCGGCGACCGCTTCCTGGAAACCGACAAGGATAACCTCTTTGTGGCGCTGAAGTGGGCCAAGGCCGACAAGATGATGTTCTACGAACGCCAGCAGGTGAACTTTGAATACGAGACCAGCGGCGGTTTGAGGGCTACCATCAACGCCAAGCACGAGGAAAACGAAGGAGCAGGAGCGCTGACCTTCAACAACCTGCGGACAACCGAGGTGCGCACCACGCTGCGCTACGCCCCTGGCGAGACCTATATCAACAACAAGCTGCGCCGTCGTGTAATCAATAGAGATGCCCCCGTGTTCAGTTTGTCGCATACCCACGGCTTTGACGGACTGCTGAACGGCGACTATAAATACAACTACACGGAGGCCTCGATCTTCAAGCGCTTCTGGCTGAGCAGCTGGGGTAAGGCCGACTTTACCCTTAAGGCTGGTGCACAATGGAACTCGGTGCCCTATATGCTGCTGATTCATCCCGCTGCCAACCTATCGTATATAAGTCAGCGCGAGACCTTCAGTCTGATCAATAACATGGAGTTCCTTAACGACCGCTATGCATCGCTCATGGTGACATGGGACATGAATGGACGGTTGTTCAACCGTATTCCCCTCATCAAGAAAGCCCACTGGCGCGAGTTTATCAGCGTTCGCACCCTCTGGGGAAAGCTGACGGACAAGAACATCCCCACGGCCGACGACGATTACCTGCTGCAGTTTCCGGAAGGAACTTATCTGATGGACCCCCAGAAACCCTATGTGGAGGTGATGGTGGGCATACACAATATATTCCAGTTCTTCAACGTTGAATATGTGAGACGACTGAACTACAACGACCTGCCTACTAGTCCGAAGTGGGGCATGCGCTACTCGCTGTCGCTGACGTTCTGAGGAAAATAATATCGGAATAACGAAATAACGAAAATTAAAAAACAATACATCATGAATTATCTTGATAGAAATGAATTTAACTTTGAGCCAAGCCAGAAGGTGCTTGACGCAGTAAAGAACTTCGATGCCCATGACTTGTGCTTCTATACCCGTATCTATGATCAGGGCAAGAAGAGTGTTATTAGTGTGCGCGTTAGCGAAATCTACGGAGTGCCCGAAGAGCAGGTGCTTCTGGCCTACGGCGGCGAGGAGATCCTGAAGAATGCCATCCACTATTTCCTGATGGAAGGCCACAACAAGAAGATCCTCATCCCGGAGTTCTCGTGGTGGTATTATAATAAGGTGGCCAGCGAGTGTGGCGGAACGTTTGAGATGTATCCTCTGCATGAGCAGGAGGACACCTTCGCCTACGACGTCGACGAGGTGATTGAGTACACCAACCGCATTCACCCCCGTATGCTGCTGCTGGCATCGCCTAACAATCCCACGGGCAACTGTCTGACCAGCGAGGAGATTGGCCGCATCATGGAGAATATTCCCAGCGATACGATGGTACTCGTTGACGAGGCTTACGCTAGTTTCATCACCACCGATACCGACTATATTGCACCGCTGGTGAACAAGTATGACAACCTGATTATCTCACGTACGCTGTCGAAGTTCTACGGACTTCCCGGCCTGCGCTGTGGTTTCGGTTTCATCGGCAAGGGTCACGACCAGTTCTTGAGCTACTCGAACAAGTACCTGGGCTTCAACCGCTTTGCCGAGGCTGTGGCATTGGCTGCCCTCGACAGCGACGAGCACTATCGCCGTGTGGCCGACGACATGGAGTGGGGACGCCAGCTCTACAAGAAGGAATTGGGCAACCTGCCCGGCTTCAAGGTATACAAGTCGGTGGCCAACTTCATCCTCATCAAGTATCCTATTGAAATCAAGGAGCGACTGATGGAGGCCCTGAAGGTGCAGGATTACAAGATTAAGTTCATGGGCGACCCGGGACTGGAGTCATGTCTGCGTATTACATTGGGACGCAAGGAACAGACGCAGACCGTTGTCGATACCATCAAGCGTTGTCTGAACAAGTAACATTATCGATCAAAAGGATTATCAAGTATTGATTATCTACCAAAGAAAATGAACGAGAAATACAGAGCAACATTGAAGTCGGCCGAGACGGAGGACTGGCTTGACCTGCATGTCATCCGTCCCTTCTGCTACTACTGTGCCGTCTTCTTTGCCAAGTTCGATATCCATCCCAATACCGTAACCATCTGGTCGATGATTGTCGGTGCTGCCAGCGCATGGTTCTTTGCACAGGGCAGTTTCGTCTATGGCGACAATGCCCACGGTGACACCACATTGGGACTGGTATATAACATCATTGCCATAGTGCTGCTGATGATAGCCGACGTGTTGGACTGCACCGACGGACAGCTGGCTCGCATGACGGGCAAGAAGAGCCGTATGGGGCGCATCCTCGACGGAGTGGCGGGGTTTGCGTGGTTCATTCCCATCTACCACGTGCTGGTGTACCGTTTCTACCTGCATCACGACATTGAGTTTTCGCTGCTGGGCATTGCCGACACGCCGCAGAACGTATGGATAGCTACCGCCGTTGTCTACGCCTTGGGACTGATAGCAGGTTTTGCAGGATTAGCCGGACAGCAGCGTTTGGCCGACTACTATATCCAGGTACACCTCTTCTTCCTGAAGGGTGAAAAAGGCGCCGAGCTCGACAACTCGAAGCGCCAGCAGGAGATTTACGACCAGATGACGCCCGAGACCCACAGCTTGGCAGAGCGCTATTTCCAGAAGTCGTATATTGACTACACGAAGAAGCAGGAGGCCGTCACTCCGCAGTTCCAGCGCCTGATGGCGAAGCTGCGCGAGAAGTTCGGTTCCACCGACAATCTGCCAGCCGAGGTGCGCGAGGAGTTCCGTCAGAAGTCGTTGCCAGTCATCTTCTGGAATGGTCTGCTGACGTTCAATTTCCGTGAGTCGTGGCTGTTTCTGTTCTGTCTGCTCGACATTCCCATTGCCCATTTCGTTTTCGAGATTGTATTCATGGGACTGTTGTGGAAATATGTCAACCATCGTCACGAGTCGTTCTGCCGCGAGATGGCCGATGCGCTTTAAGCAAGTTGTATAGAGGATAGTGATGAAGTGGACCAAGCAACGGCTTAACAACCTGTTTTTCTTCCTTGGCGTAGCTGCCTGCGTGGTGATGTTGTTCACCTTCGACGTCAGCTTCGTCGAATTGTGGCAGCATCTCTGTCATGCAGGTTACTGGCTGATACCCATCATCGGCGTATGGCTGATCATCTACGGCATCAATGCCTGGTCGTGGTATACAATTATCTGTTCCAAGGTTTGTGGGGAAGGGAACAATGAGGCGCAGGAGCACGAGAAAGTGCCTTCGTTCCTACGCGTCTATCGGTTGACCATTACCGGCTACGCCTTGAACTATGCCACCCCCGTGGGAGGACTGGGTGGCGAGCCTTACCGTATCATGGAACTGTCGAAGGACATCAGCAACCAGCACG